>ERZ773118.1158-NODE-1158-length-17283-cov-50.3655_pt1 | contig 17283 bp, 17 predicted proteins | sample MGYA00580562_ERZ773118 | MGnify/ENA primary metagenome ERZ773118 (study PRJEB29015, sample SAMEA2737878) | human gut metagenome | biome: human gut; feature: human-associated habitat; material: faeces | place: China | collected 2012 ... | reverse complement strand
GAAGATATCTAATCCTTTTGGAATAAATATCTTCTGCTTTAAGTTAATGACATTGCGAATATGGCTCGGTTTGAGAGCGGCGGCAGGGTACCAACGCTGGTTGTACTGGAGAAATATGCGAATGCACTTGGAAAACATATCGAAATAAAAATCTGTGATGACTGACAGATTTTTATTTCAATATAATCATAAATGATAGTATTATTGAGAATAATAAAGCAAAATGGAGGGAGAAAGATCGCAAGAAAATTAAGGGACTGGTATCCGGGGGCAATTTACCATATCATGCACAGAGGAGTGAGAAGAAAACCAATATTTGAAGATGAGATGGACCATCAGGTACTGCTACAGATAATAAAGACATCATTGAGTAAATATAACTGCTGGCTGCATGTGTATGCAGATCCCGTTTATTGGACCTGTCACAGCCAGATATTTAATTGAAGAATTAAAAGATCCCAAGAGTATTTATCAGGCAGACGCAGAGTATCTGGCTAAAATGTCGGGATTGAATGAAAGGCAGAGGAAAAGTATTCTCCAGAACCATTCCCTGGAAAATCCAAAAAAAATTTTTGAAGACTGCCAGAATAATAACATCTCTGTTCTATGCTGGAATGACAGGCGTTATCCTGCACGTGCAAAGAAACCGGATGATGCACCTGTAGTATTATATTATAAAGGATATTTTAAGAATATGGATCAGACGGTTGGGATAGTAGGAGCAAGAAGATGTAGTCAGGAATCAAAGCAAAAGACGGTATCTCTTGCTTCAGAATATGCACAGAAACAGATAGCAGTTGTCAGTGGCATGGCAAAAGGAATTGACAGCTATGCACATACCGCCTGTCTGAATGCAGGTGGCTATACGATAGCAATACTTGGAAATGGTTTAGACATCTGTTACCCAAGTGAACATCATAAATTAATGAGATGCATAGAGGAAAAAGGTCTGCTCATATCAGAATATCCACCAGGAACCCCTCCCGACAAATACAGATTTCCACGCAGAAACCGCCTGATCAGCAGCTGGTCGGATAAACTATTTGTAATTGAAGCCGGGAGAGGAAGTGGAGCGTTGATAACAGCAGAATACGGCAGGAAATATGGACATGAAGTAGAGATATTGGAAAAATAAATGCTACATGTTTTTTTCAAATCGTATTAATGACAGTATACAGGGTAACTCAGAGACAGGCAACAAGGTCTTTGTATTGCCATCTAGAGTTGCCATCAACACTGTTGCTGATTTCTCAGTTTGTCACTAATCAGATTTGCTCCCATGTCACAGATCTGCTAAGTTTTGTGTCATTGGCATTTTTGTGCAATCCGGCAGATTTCCTGCCGGATTATCTGTTTCATTTACAATGTTACATATGAGCTGAGTGCTTCAAGTGCTTTTACGATACTGATGATGTGTAAGTGGGTAAGCAAGCCATCCTACAAGCATTCTGAATTGCTTCTGCGGAAGCAATTCGCCATCAATTCCTAGTATGACTCACGCTAATTAGCGTGAGCCGTACTAGCGAAGCCTTAGATTGACTATAATTAATCTTGATTGTTCGTTGCACAGTCGTGAATAATCAAGGTTAATTTCCTAAAACTTTTTTTCTGCTAAACCTAACATTTAAAAAGCGTGAAACTCCTTTTACAAAATCGCTCACCAAACGATAATGGTCTGAGTATTCGTTCCGACGAGTGACCCAGAAATCTTACTTTGAATTTTCCATACTCCTGACATGTCCAATTTTCGGCCAATCCAATTATTATCACTGTTGTTATAGGTGTAAGTATGAGCACAGGAGCCGTCCGGTCTGTAGATAGAAAGAGTTAAATTACAGGTTCCAGATCCGTAACTCTTATACAGATTATTGGCAGCATCGTGGAGATATCCCCACACATAAACAAACGCTCCCTTTCTAAATGTGGAAGATGCTGATTCCCTTGCCTGATTCAGACTATATCCCTTCCCCCTTACAGAAGCAAATACATCATTATAAGTATTACGAGTAAGATTCTGATTTTTATAGTTTGGAACAATAACACTGGTAAAACCTTTGTAATTAAAGGTTCTATTTGAATAATGAACACAGGCTTTATTTCCGTTACCGTAGCTGGTATTATTTCCATCAATATAATAAATTCTTGAACCCGATGTATAATCCACTATACCAACATGACTGTCTCCATTGCTTTTAAAAATAATGATGTCACCTTTTTTGGGCACATACTTTCTATTTTGTATCGTGCTTTTTGAATATTCAATACCACCGGCGTTCTTAATTGATGAACGCATACCAGAAACACTGGCATTACCTGGTATAGCATTCGATTGATTTGCGGCTGCCGCACACGCACTTACAAAATCTGCACACCATGCTCTGTAGTGAAATCCGGAAAAACCTGTATATTTTTTCCCCAATTGCGCCTTTGCTACAGCAACAATATCTGATGCTCCATTTCCAGTTAACGAATAATTTGGATTTAGCTTGTTTCCATCTCTCGAATACGCAGATACATTAAGCGGAGTGATAAATACGAATATCATAGCTAATAAAATTGCTAATACATTAATTTTTTTCTTTGATTCAAACATTTTTTCCTCCTGTTCTGACCGACTGCCAGTCTTAGTAAACTACATCAACAAGTAACTTCCCAAAATCCGTTTCCCCTCCTCTTTGTTTGGAACATTCAGTTCTATTTTTGCCATTTGCACTATCGCCATTTTGCTTATCAAATCTGTTTTTATTTTATATGTCATATGTTACTATTTTCTCTTTTTTGTCAATCTATTTTGTTACTATTTTTTATGCATTTTATTGTGAATTTTCAGTTTTTTTCGCCTGAATCGAGTGTCGCTATATCTGTGACTCAAAATAATTCTATTTTTCTGTCTTTTCTCCATCTGATCTTGCATTTAAAAAGTTCATAATCTCCTCATATGACCGCTCACTTTTTACAACCGCTGACAGTATCTCTTCTTTTCTTATGGCATCCCGCTTGTCTAACAGTTCTTTCAGATTTGCTGTTGCCTGGTCATATTTTTTCTTCGCTGCGACCACATCAGCCTCTGCTTTTTCAATCTTTTCTTCCAATGCTTCCTTACTTGTTTTCCTTATTCTTGCCATTCTTATTTTGCTTTTTTCAGTTCCTTATTCAGCTCTGATGCAAAGTATTTTATACTATTCGCATCCAGTCCAAAGGCTTTCAATATTACTTTCTGGTTCGCTGTTACTGCATGATCCAGACGGTATATATTGTCTAACTGACGTACCATTTCTATTTTTTCAGCTCTTTTATTGCCGCCGGATGCGGGAAAGCCGTAAGTTCGGATTCTGTGAGGGGCGTACGACCGCAAGGGGGCGTCTACTCGACTCATGAAATGCCCTGACGGATCCTGAAAGAAGTCGACAATAAGATAACTGCTTCCGAGACTAGAATGCAGAAAGAATTCGATACCAAGATAGATGAAAAATTCACCAATTTCGAAAATGTAATCCTGAGGAAACTGGATCGTATTCAGGAGCGGATGGACAAAAGAATGGACGATATCCAGAGAAATATAGATGAACTCAACCAGTATTACAGAATCAGCAAAATGGAATCAGATAAGACTTCCGTGCTTTTACAGATGTACATCGATATGCAAAAGCAGATTGCAGAAATACAGGCCAGGATCGCATAGAAGACAGAAAAACCTTCGAAGGGAAAGCAGTAGCCTCCCAAACTGCTGCTTTCCCTCCGGGAGTTTAAAATAATATCCACAAAAAAAGATATACACTTGCAAGACTGTAATTTTACGCTTATACTTTATACTAAAGTATGTAAAAACAGTACACTCATATGTTGGAGATCTTATATGGACCAGAAACAATGGAAACAGTTTGACTATGAAATCGAATTCCGATAATTTCCGCCAGTTATCAATCCAAGGTGTTATGAAGCGCATTAAGGCGAAGGGCGCGAGGGTGATTATTTATGAGCCGACGTTAGAGGATGGAACTACTTTCTTTGGAAGTAGGATAGTGAATGATTTGGAGAAGTTTAAGGAGCAGAATCAGGCAATTATGGCTAACAGATATGACAGATGCCTGGATGATGTAAAAGAAAAAGTATATACCAGAGATTTATATGGAAGAGATTAACTGACAGAAGTTTGGATAATAATATAGCAGGCATCAATAAGACATTACAGCTTAATGACGAATCGTTGACTGCTTGTTCTTCATGTTTTAGAAGAATTAAGTCAACATCGTTAAATATTCTATAAACTCTAGCTTTCCAAAAATGTTGTGATAAAGTATAATTGTAATGTACGGATCTATAGGGAAGAAAAAGCAATGGGGAATACAAAATGATAAAAATTAGCGAGATACTTGAGATTGGAAGCAATAAGAAATATATAGACAATTTGATTAAAGAGTGTAAGAAAGAAAATATAATTCCGTTTATTGGAGCCGGAATGTCGGTTCCTATATATGAATTGTGGGGGGATTTTTTAATCGATGTGTCTAAGAAATCATTTGATTCAGAATTTCCTGAAAAGATTAAGAAGAGGATAGAGGCGGGAGAGTATGAATGCGCCGCATCAGATATATTAGAAGAATTGGGCGAGGGAGAGTTTTATTCTTGGCAAATTTTTAAGATGGATATATCTAATTTACTTCAGATTATAGAAGAATTGAAGATAGAGGAATTAAGTATGCATAAAAAAACCAGAGAGTTTGTGCTGAAAAAATTAAGAAGTAAATTAATAGAATATTTGAAATTAATCGTATGGCCAGATTCAGTAATAGAAAATGGCGAAATGATTAGTATAACGGCATTAGGTGTAGACACTATGGCGGCTGAATAAAAAGAAAACATAAAAGCAGTGTTCTCTGAATGAAATGGAGAGTATTATGGAACTGGTTTATTATTGGATTAATAAAAAGAAATGTATTCATGAACAGGGTTTTTGCTTTTCACCGGAATATAATATTTCAATGCTGAAATTGGAAGATGAAAGTTATGAATTAAGAATATCAAGGAAAAAAGGAAATAATGTGTTTTCTTCAGATGTTATATCAAATATAACAGTACTTGTTGGAGATAATGGAGCAGGAAAGACAACTCTTTTAAAAGAGTTATGGATGTTGAATTGCTATCCGTTTAAGAATGAGGATAGTGAAGAATATAAGCAATTTAATAAAAACAAAAACGAGAAAAATAAAAATTTGATTATTCTTAAAAAGGAAGATGGTCAGTTATATTTATATACTAATATTTACCAGAAAAACATTCGAATTCAGGGAGAAATTATAAAAAGTATTTTTTATTTAAGTGATTATCCAGATATTTCGAGTGAATTTATAAGAACTAGCGCAGAATATTATGGATTTACCAAGATTTACATTTCGAATAGTTGTTTTGATGATATCAATGGAATGGGAACAAATGGGAAGTTGGACGGATTGGCGATTACTCCGGCAAGATTATCTTCTATTTCAAGTGCATTTTTTGAATTTATATATCCTGAAAAGGCATATGGCGAAAAGGTAAATGACTTTGAAAGATATAGTAATTGGTTAAAACAAAATAAAAGTACAAATGAATTTCAACAGATATGTGATTTGATGTTTTATAATTTCCTGATTGATACGGACTTTATCAGTGATTATGAAGGATTTGTACAGACCAAAATAAGACTGAATATTTCACCAGTATTTGCAAGAATAGAAAGAGCGAAGCTTGATGGAAAGATTCATGAGAACTTATTGGACACTGTAAAATCTGTTTTAGATGTTTTGCGCTCTAAATATATAATTGATAAAGCGAAGGATGACTTAAGTTATGTATTAAAAATGAATTTTATATTTGAATGGGTTTTAGAAAATGGATTAGAAATATTAAGTACGGATGATGATATCGAAGTGATATATACCAAAATAGTTGCTGATATTTTTACGAAAGATATATCAACTACGAATAATTTATATTTTTGTGATGCTGCGAATGAGATAAAAGAATTTGCGAAATTGTTAGATAAAATTCCTTTGATTAAGAATGATGTTCCTAAAAAGGATTTAGCTTATAAATCAGGAAAAGAGACGAGGGAATATTCAAGGGAAAATGTATCAAAGGCAAGTGAGTGGAAGAAAATTATACAGTATGTTTCTGATAGAGTAAAAATAAACGAGGAGATTTCCCAGGGTAAAAGACAATATGGAAGTTTTTTGCTCCGCTATTTGAACATAGATAATTTATTGTTTTCATCAGGAGAGCGTGTGTTTCAAAATGTAATGTCATGGATATATTTTCTTGGTTGTTTCAATAAGTATATAGTGAAAAGTGGGCATCATACAAGGAAAGATTTACTTATTTGTCTGGACGAGATTGATTTAAGTCTACATCCTGCATGGCAACGAGATTTCGTAGATTATCTTGTAACGTATATCAATAATTGTTACAGAGAAAATAACGTTCAGATTATAATGACTACACATTCGCCACTTTGCCTTAGTAATTTTCCAAGATCCAATATTATATATTTGAAAAAAACAGAAAATGGAACGGAAGTGGATATTTCAGAACATAAGGAAACGTTCGGGACAAATCTGTATGAGATTCTTGATGATGCATTCTATTTGGATTGCAATTCAATGGGAAGGTTTGCAAAGAAATATATTCAAGAAGTTATAAAAGAAATCAGGGAGATTTCTTATTTGAATCAGGAAGATTATAATAGTTATAAACAAAAAATTGAATGTATAGGCGATACATTGATCAGGAATAAATTAGGAGAACAGCTGCTGAAAAAATTAAAGGAAACGAAAGGACAGATGGTGGCGGTTGATACAATTGATAAAGAAATAAAACAACTTGAATTGAAGAGAAGGAAAATCATGGAGGAAATGAGTGATTCCACTAAAGTATCAGAAGAATGAAAATCTTGAGAAAAAGTATTATAAATTAATTACTCAATCAAGAAATAAGAGGTTTATCGAAAAAATAGATGAAAAGTGTGATTACTATTTTAAAATGCAATTTGAGGATATTGTCTGCGCATCGCCAGAAAAATTAAAACAGTTACATTTTTGGGTGAAGGATAGCCCTGATTATGAACAGGTGAAAGAGGAGTTTAAACATATATCATCTGTAAAACAAAGTAATTATATAGTTAACACTTTGTTTCAGAATATGCCCAAAGAAGCTAAACTATTAATTTATAAACAGGTGGGACAGAATGTATGCCCTTATTGCAACAGGAATTTTATTGAAGATTTAAAAATTGTTAAAAATAGAAATAGCAGAAATCCTGTTGGAACTTTTGAATTGGATCATTTTTATTCAAAAGATGAATTTCCGATGTTTGCGGTTTCACTTTATAATTTGATTCCGGTCTGTGGAACTTGTAATAGAATAAAAAGTAATATGATTTTTAAGGTAAATCCATATTTGATGTACAATAAAAAAGATAATATTTCATTTGAATATAATATTCTCGGAAGTAATTATATGGAAAATGAACACGAGTTGGAAATTAAGATAAAATCTTCGAGTAAAGAGGCTTTAGAAGATGCTCAAAAGCTCCGATTAGAGGAGATATATAATCGACATAAAGATATTGCTCAGGAAATAATTAAGAAAATGCAATATTATAGCCCAGAATATATAGAATGTCTGTTTAAAGATACGGGAACATTGTTTCAAAGTAAGGATGAATTATATCGTTTGCTGTATGGTGGTTATGCGAATCCAGACGAATTTGGGAAAAGACCTCTATCAAAATTTATAAAAGATATTTATCAAAATACAAAAGAAGGATTGGGTGGATTTGATATTTTCAGCAATGTTGATGTAGATACTTAAAAACAGTTCTTGCCAGAAGCATATTGGCTCAAACTCCATTCATTAAGGTGACCGAACAATGGAGATCAGCTACCGTGTCAAACAGTATTGATTGATGTATCATTAATAATGTGTTAAAGTATAGATACATTGATGACGTATTTATTTGGGAAATATATTTCACGTTATTTTAGATAAACTGGATTAATCATGTTGAGATGATAATCGTATAATAAAACAAGGATGGAGTTCCTGGAATTACATCCTTGTTTTTGAAATGGATATTTAAGGGAAGGGAAGAAAACAGATATGGCAGAATCACTGTTAGAGATTTATAATCAGATTAGTATTCAACAGTATAAAACAGATATGGGCTTTAAGGCACTGGTAGAGGGGGTACATGAAAATCTTTTTGTGATTCCGGAATACCAGAGAAAGTATCGTTGGAGCAAAGAACAGGTTGAAGAATTGGCAATTTCTTTGATTCGTGATTTTCCAATTCCCCCTATCTATACCTTTCGAAATGAATCAGGACAGTTAGAAATTTTGGATGGACAACAAAGAGTGATGAGTCTTTATTTTTATTTCAGAGGAAAGTTCTTTAAAAGCCCGAAAGAATCGGTATTTGATTATAGTGACTTAAATATAGATGAGCAAAAGAATTTCGAAGAAATATTAGAAGAAAAATATCATAACATTACACCTACACAGTTTTTTATGACATTAGATGGAAAAAAATATGACATTAGTTATGATACACTTCCGGTGATGCTTAAGAGAAAGATTGACTATAGAACCATATCAGTAATCGAGATTAAAATATCAGAAACTGAAAAAAGAGATGTGATATTACATAAAATATTTACTAATTTAAATAATGGGGGAACAAGGTTATCCTCTCAGGAATTACGAAATGGAATTTATCCATGTACATTTAGCCGAATGATAAATAATCTGAATAAGCAAAATGCAAGGTGGAGAGAACTATATGGAAGAATTGATGAAGAATGCAAAGATATAGAGTTTTTATATCGCCTTTGTGCTATGAAAAAATATGTAGAATATGACGGTGTTGAATTTAAGGTAAATGATTATAAAAATTCTGTTAATAAGTTAATTGATCATTTGGCGGAAGAGGCATATGGTTTTGATATAGAAGAGGTTAAAAAGTACCAGAGAAGTTTGAAGAAGTTTATTGATTTGTTGGATATTTCAAAACAATATTTTGTAAAGACATTTTTATTAGAAGGTCTGTTTGTTGTATGGGAGAAAACGGGGATACGTCCAGAAAAATTTACAGATAAGATCTGTAGCAGAATAGCTGGGGATAAAACAATTAAGGAAACGCAGCAGGGCGGAACCATTTCGATAACCAATATGAATAAGAGGTGGAAACGAATATATGAAATCTTATCAGACAATGTTGGATAGAGTGTGCAATAGCATCATCAGTGGAAATTTGGAATATAAAGATACGATTATAATCGGGGATAATTCCAGTGGTAAGTCAGATGTATTAAGACAATTAGTGCAAAATGATAAGGAAGAAAAGTTTTATTTTATAGATGCGGTAAATCGATATTTTGATATTGAACAGATTACACCGGATCTAGTTCAGAAGATAAATTATTCCAAAGAAATCAATAAACAACGTTTGGACGAGGATACATTTAACTATAAAGATACGTTTTATTATGGTGGAATTCCCAGAGCAATAGAAGATTTTTATGTCAATTACAGTTCGCAAATTAAAGCATTGATGGACGAGTTTCTTCAAATTTCTTTTTTGATATGTCGGGGAGAAGTGGGATGGAATGCATATGTTAATGATACTCGTGTTGATCTGTCCAGCGGATATCAGGCATTGATTCGCATTTTTATGGAAATATTGTATTTTTCTGATACAAAATCAAGTGGAACGATTGTTATTGACGAAATAGATGAGTTTTTATCAGTAAAAAATAGTGGGAGAATATTAGGATTTTTGAAAGGAAAATTTCCACAATTAAATTTTATTGCTACAACACATTCCGCAGATTTGATTGCAAATGCGGAAGAGACGAATTTGATTTTATTATATGGAGAAAATTTTGAAATATTAGATGCAGGAGATTTTTCAAGTATATCGCAAGTATATGATATTTTTAGTGTTTTTTTTGAAGAAAAGGAAAAAAATGATAAAAAAAAGCGAGATGATATATTAAGAAGGCTTTTTAATAATAAAATGTCGGGAATCTGGAATTCAGAAGACGAAGCAGAATTACGAGAAATAAAAGAGCAGGAACTTACAAAAGCACAAAAGTTGATTGTTAAGCAGATAGAGGAGTGGCAAGTTTGATAGAAGAAAACTGGTTACTGGATATTCCAAGTTTTTCCCCTCAATATGATCATGGAGTGGACTATGGTTATAAGAATAGGCCGGGAGAAAATTTAGAAGCCCTTTTAAGAAAAACCAGCAAGAACCACTGCATGTATTGTTATTCATTATTAAGAAATGATCGGGTCAATATAGGGCATTTAGAACACAGTATAGAGAAAAGTCTTGATGAGGAACATTTGACAGAATGTATACCAAACATGGCAATAGCATGTCCGAATTGTAATATGTCTTTAAAACGTGTAGGAGAAAAGAAAAGGCTGGAAGAATTAAAAGAGGCGAAAAAGAAATTCTCATCGGAAGTACAGTGTGACGGAAAGCAATGTACAGAGGAATGTGAAAGCTATAAGAAGTTAAAAAAGGAATACTGTAAAAAATCGAGAATTATTTTGCAGCCATTTGGAGTAATAGGAGAAAACTCAAATAAGGAATACAGGATGCAATATGATGTGTATAATGCACAGTTTGTTCCAAGTGAAAAATATTCTTACACGGATGAGGACATAGATTATATAGAACATCATATCAATCAGTTCCGGTTAAATGATGTGGGTTTTAAAACAAAAGCATTAGCAGAGTTCGTAGAGGATGTTATAAATGCGGATGGAAAATACAGGGAAGATCGCGAATATCCGAATTACATTGTTGATTTGTTCAAAGAGAAAATAAAAGAATTGAATCAAGAAAAAGTATTGAAACTGTGTGAACAAATACATATTAAGAATATGTTACTGTTTAGGAGTTAACTGAGTTAAGTAACACACGCAATGATGAAAGAATTAAAAAGATTGTGACCAGATTTCGAATATCCGCTTGACTTACAACAAGAAGGAAAAGGTAACCCTTCCAGAGTCATTCAGTTCCGTACTTTATAGTTTTATTGAAATCCAGAACTGTGGACAGAAGCAAAAAAATGTAGAGAATCCATCTGTAGAGTAAGTAGGTAATCATCCGTATCTGTTTTTTCGTTTTTTATTCTGCTTCAATCTCCTTAAAACTCAGGAGGTATTCTATATGTGAACTTCCAGTAATTTTTCCGCCTAAAGAAAAAAGAGCGAAATAAAATCATAAAAAATCCTGGTTTTCTGCGCTTTTCCATTGCAGATAGCCGGGAAATATAGTACAATTATTTTAGGCGGATAACCGCCTAAAAGGAGAGCGCTATGTATCTGGATTTTTTAGTGAAAGTACCAACCGTAAAAGGCAAGATTACACGAAGAAAAAAGTCAAATGTTGTATATATAGAGTATGAGTATGACCGGGTTTATGATCCATCCCGGAAGTATACTTTTCCCAAAAGAGTAACGATCGGAAAACTGTCAGATACAGATCCGGAATTCATGAAACCGAATCAAAATTTCCTGAAATATTTCCCCGATGCAGAGCTTCCGGAAAGCAAAAGCAGGACTTCCAGAAGCAGCTGTCTCAGGGTAGGAGCATACTTTGTACTGCGTAAGATCATAGAAGAATGCAGCTTGAACGATATCCTTGGAAAGTATTTTGGATCGCGTGATATGGGGCTGTTTTTAGATCTGGCTGTTTATTCGATCATAGCAGAAAACAATGCAGCGCAGTACTATCCGGATTATACATACAACCATCCACTTTTTACGGAAAAAATGAAACAATACAACGATTCAACCGTATCAGATTTCCTGAATTCAGTAACAGATGATCAGAGTACAGGATTTCTGAATACATGGAATGAGTCACGGAATTACCGTGAAAAGATTTATATTTCTTATGATTCAACGAATAAAAACTGTCAGGCCGGGGATATAAAAATGGTCGAATTTGGGCATCCGAAAGTAGATATGGGAGAGCCGGTATTTAATTATGCAGTTGCGTATGATACTCATAATCAGGAACCATTATTTTATGAAAAATATCCAGGAAGTCTGAATGATATCTCCCAGCTTCAGTTCATGCTGGATAAAGCATCCGGATATGGTTATAAGAAGATCGGCTTCATTCTGGACAGAGGTTATTTCAGCTGCGAGAATATACAATATATGGACAAATGTGGGTATAGTTTTGTTATCATGGTGAAAGGGATGTCTGCCCTTGTGAATGAACTGATCCTGGAAAATAAAGGGACATTCGAGAATAAGCGTATAAACAATATCTATGAATATGGAGTTTACGGAAAGACAATACGGCACAAACTGTATGCAAGTGATAAAAAAGAACGTTATTTTCATCTGTATCATAGCATTTCCAAAGAAAGCGCAGAACGGATAGAGATTGAAAAACGGATTAACCAGATGACGCAGTATCTGAAAAAGTACCAGAATAAGGTAAAGGAATTCGGTCCTGGATTTGAGAAGTATCTTAACCTTCATTATGATGAAAAGAGCCAGGCTTTTATACTACCGGAAGAACGGTGCAGTGTGGTAGAAAGAGAACTGGATCTGGAAGGATATTTTTGTATCGTTACATCGGAAAAGATGAGTGCGAAAGAAGCAATCGAACTGTATAAGAGCAGGGATGTATCGGAGAAACTATTCCGCGGAGACAAATCATATCTGGGGAATAAGAGCATCCGGGTGTATTCAGAAGAATCAGCAAGAGCGAAGATATTTGTTGAATTTGTAGCCATGATAGTGCGCTGCAAGATGTATATAAAACTAAAAGAAGAAATGAAAAAACTGGATAAGAAACTGAACTATATGACGGTATCGGCGGCAATAAAAGAGCTGGAAAAAATAGAAATGGTACGTCAGTTAGACAATATATACCGTCTGGATCATGCAGTAACAGCGAACCAGAAAGTAATATTGAAAGCCTTTGGACTGGATGCGAATAGTATAAAATACTTTGCGTCAGAGCTGAGTAAGGAACTGAAAGAAGCAGAATAAGGAAGGAAAATAAAGATGGCAAGAACAAGAAAAACAAGTAAGGAAGCATTGGAAGAAAAGATTGAAAAAGCAGAGGCTGATGTGATCGCAGCGAAGAAAAAGTATGACCAGGCAACAGCAAATCTGAAAGAACTGTTAGACAAGCGGGATGCCATAAGAAAAGAAGAGATCCTGTCAGCAGTTGTAAAAAGTGGGCGGTCATATGAGGAGATCATGAACTTTTTAAATGCAGGATCAGATGGAGAAAAGACGGAAAAATAGAATTATTTTGAGTCGCAGATATAGCGACACTTGATTTAGGTGGAAAAAAACTGGAAGTTCACACTCCGGAAAGAGTAATGTTATAAGTAATACCGGATGGCTCATGACGATAGATATAATTAGTTCTTTTAAAGTTGTCTGTGATTCGTATGTAATCTACATCACCCAAGCAAGTCCCCTGCTTCAATTGCGAAAAGCAATAAGCAGTGGGTGGGGACTTGCTTGTATCAGGAGGAGTGCAAGCTCCTTCTGATAAACTGCGGAGCAGTTATTCGGTGTAGAGCCGCGTAGCGAAGCGGATTGCGAATATCCGCTTGACAATAGGAATGAGGAGAAAAAATGGAAGCGTTACAAGAAAAGAAGTAGAGGATTTGATTGGCGTAGGAACAACGAAAGCATCAAATAGAATAGATTTCTGCACAATTATACTTATTTCTGTATCTCCCAAATGCGGAGATACAGGAGTAATTTACAGGATCGCTTCCTTATCCATCTGGCAGCGTTTATCCAGGTGGCGGTTGATCAGAAGCAAGAATACAACTGTTGAGAGGACAGAAGAGATTCCGTCAGCAACAGGTTCTGCGAAAAAAGTCGCTTTTGCACCAAAGAAAGAGGGCAGGACAGCTGCACTGATCACAAAAAGAGATTTTCTGGTAACGGAGAGCGCAAGTCCTGTCTTTGGACATTCCAGGGCAGTCAGCCCGTCTACAAAGACATACTGGAAGCTTAGCGGAATGATCATCAGTGTATAGGTACGGATGGTCCAGACAGAGAATCTGATATACTGTGGATCAGTGGTAAACAGAAGAACAAAGTACCGGGGAATGAACCGGGAGAGAAGGAACATGATGGTGGTAAAGATAAGCATTACTCCCAGAATGTTCCTTTCTGCGTCTTTGACCCTGTTTACGCATCTGGCACCGTAATTGTAGCTCAAGATTGCCTGTGTACCTCCGCTGATCCCGATCATAGGTGAGGTGATCAGAAGCAGATAGCTTTGAGCAATGGTGGCACAGGTGATCAGCATATCGCCCTGGGAAGCACCGCCATATTTCTGGAGCACTGTATTCATAAAGATCAGTATCAGGCTGTCTGTGGCCAGGATCAGAAAAGGAGAAAATCCCAGGGAAAGGATTTTTTTTATGACTTTTAAGTTGTATTGTCCGAAGGTAATCTTTACAGGAACCTTTTTTCCTAACAGGAAGGTCATTGCAAAGATGCAGGAGAGTATCTGCGAAATAACCGTTGCAATGGCAGCGCCGGAAATTCCCATATGAAAACCAAAAATAAAAATCGGGTCTAACAGGATGTTACATCCTGCGCCGATCAGTACGGTAAACATTCCTACAAGGGGAAAGCCCTGACAGTTGATAAAGTAATTAAGCCCTGTAGCCATCAGTGCGAAAAAGGTACTTGTTGTATAAATGGTCAGATAGGTATTGGCAAAGGGAAAAGTAGCCCCACTTGCGCCAAACCACATAAGCAGTTTATCTTTTAGAAGAAGAAAACTGATAGTCAGCAGAACAGAAAAAATACTGAGCACCAGAAAAGAATTCGCCAGTACCTGTTCTGCTTTTTTATGATTTTTTTCTCCCATTCGGATTCCCATGGTAATGGAACCTCCGATTCCTACCAGAGTGCCAAAAGAAGTGAGAAATGTAACGATAGGACCGCATACCCCTGCACCTGCAAGAGCCAGTGCACCATTTTGGGAAATATGTCCGATATACATCCTGTCAATAATGCTGTAAAGTACATTGACAAATTGCGCGGTCATAGAAGGGATGGCAAGCTGGAGCACCAGAGTGCGTACGGGTGCCTTGCCAAGATTTGCTGTTGTGTTCATTTTAATTTTCCTCATCCATTCGACAGGGACTGCCGCATCTGTATGTGCAGCAGCCCCTGTTATTAATCATTGTCAATTCTAACAGATATGGACAGAAAAAGCTATAATATTTGAGATAAAAAAGACATAAAAACCTGCTAACAAAAGTTATGCGGTCTTCTGTACAGCCAGAGCTTTGATTTCTTCTAAGGTCAGGTCTGTAAAAGCGGCAATATCTTCGTAAGTGAGTTTACCGGAAGCCAGCATACGCTTAGCAATTTCAATGCGTTCAGCTTTTCGCATATTTTCCATTTCTCTGCACATAGTCAAAACTCCTTCCTCATCTTCTTTAAAATAACGTACTCTGTCAGCAAGGATTTTATAATACATGTCTTTCGGATTGGTACAGGAAAAATCGTGCATTAGTTTTCCGAGTTCTGTTTCATCTTTGATTTGGGAATTTATATAAATAATATGAGCTTCATCACCGAATGGTTCACCGGTTTCCTGGATGATGCGGTCAACATGATAAATTGGAAGCCCGGCTTTTAATACATTATTTTCGGTAATAAAAATCACATAGGTTTCAGTGTGGGCATCATATTTATCGCCAGCTTCAGTGATATTGGCATCTATAAGACTGCTATTATATCTTGCACGTTTTGCACCGGCACCACGATCACTTCTTTGGATTTCTATATTATAAGTGCGGTTATTGGTATCGACAGCTAATATATCCAGGCGAACAGAACGTCCCTGTAAATTTTTTATATCATATTGTCCCTGCACAGACTGTACTTTAAGGTCATGCCTTTGCAAAATGATTTGAAGTAGAAATTCAGCACATGTCTTATCTTCAAAAACTTTACTCATAAAATCATCGTCTAAAAGGCGGAAACCTCTAAGGCGTTGTAGATCTTCTTTATGTTTTGTTCAAAATCTAGTGCTTCTTCTGTATTATTCATTGTGAAAACACCACCTGCTTTCCTTTAAAATGGGATATAGTGAACATGAATTTCTATATCATTATTTTAACATGACAAATAGTAATCCTCAATACCTCAATTTAAAAAAGCCAAATACCGATGAAGAATCAAGGGGAAATATAGAGAGGGATTACCTTAATATTCATCCAACAGTTAAAGAGATGTTGAATGAAATTAATGATTTACAAATAGAAATTCATCCGATTTTTGGTTTTAAAAAATGTGTAGAAGCAATAGAAGCAGAGTATCCAGTTAAAATTGTAATACATAAAGAGATCCCAGGAGACTTTTATTCAGATGACGAAACAATACAATTAGTATATGAGTTATATGACCAAAGAGTTGATAAAGGTATTTGTTGTGTTTTTCGTTATAATAATTTGCTAGCAAAGAATGTATTGCCAAGCTATGTTTGCGATTATAAAAAACGAGTCGGGTTATTTCAAAGATCTGTGGATTTAGTATAGGTTTTTATTCTGAGGGAGTATTTTTGATTTTGCTTGCTTTGTGTGATGAATTAGAAAAAGTGAGGTAATAACAAAGAAAAGGATTTGCAAAAATCAAGTTGATATATTTATATTAGAATAGTAATATTATGTTAACAACAGACAACAAGAGTGTCTGTTAAGCATTAAAGTAAGATGTTGTGCCAGAAAGCAGTATCTTAGTAGCTTAATATGGGTTTTACATTTACCGCAAGCTGGCTAGAGAGAAATTCTTGAAAGAAAATGTTAAAAGGCTCTGTTTGAACACAGGGCCTTTTTAAGTGAAAAAATTTTATTTTATTTGGATTTGCAGGAGATGACAAGCAACGAATCTGAAAAAATATACACAACTATTAGTGAATGTGTCGAATGAAAACCTTAGATAAGAATAGTAAAACCTTGCAGGTAGGCAAAGGGTAAGATATAATCAATATATATTAGACAAAGAAGGTGACGCAGTGAAGGTCGATTTTATAGAATTAACGAATTTTAGAGGTATTCAAAAACAAAGAATCAGGTTTAAAAATAAGAATTTTGTTGCGTTGATTGGTGATAATGCTAGAGTGTGTCTGAAAAATAAAAATTGCACAAAACGCATGTTTTATTTCCCTTTTTCATGATAAAATAAAGAAAAAGGGGTGTTCACTATGTTGAGACGATATGA
>ERZ773118.1157-NODE-1157-length-17288-cov-5.3325_pt1 | contig 17288 bp, 18 predicted proteins | sample MGYA00580562_ERZ773118 | MGnify/ENA primary metagenome ERZ773118 (study PRJEB29015, sample SAMEA2737878) | human gut metagenome | biome: human gut; feature: human-associated habitat; material: faeces | place: China | collected 2012 ... | reverse complement strand
AGCTACGCTGTAATAACAAGAGGTGAGTGCTAATTATTTTGTGGAGATTGTGTGAACGCTACGAGCCATGCAAAATAGCGGTTTAAATCTTGTATTATTTTGTCTGTATCCACGCTGTCCTCCTACCTTATAATTTTCCAATTTGATTTTCGTTTTGTTCCGCCCTGTACCAAATGTCCATAATCCTTTTTTCCAGGTGACATTGTCATCACATTCACACCGAGTTTATGTAACCATTTCACGGATGTACGCGCCAGATAATCCTCCGGATCATCCCCGATCATTGCAATCATTGCACAGTCTGAACCTGTTTTGCATTTCCAGTATGCACCATAAAATCCATCTGATTTCACATTAAAATGTCTTTTCATCATCTATATCATCTCCTGCTTGTATAATATCAGCCACGTTTCTCCATAACTATTATTTTATTTGAGATGTTCCGAACGATTGGAAACTTTCCTATCACATGATAAATTGGCATAAGCTCTTTCATTCCTTCAATCAGACTGACTTCCTGTCGAACAGAAAATGCCGGTATGATTCTTTGCAGTTCCTTTCCATTCTTAACTCCCCATGTGAATTTTGCATTGCTCCCCTCTATAGATTTTTCTTTCACATGTTTCACAACAAAAGGGGACATGGTTTCAACCATTACGGTTACTTTCTGGAATGATTTCTCAATAATAGAAAACATTTTTCTAATATCCTTTTCACACAAATACATTGTAAGACCTTCGATTATTACCAGAACATTCTCACCATGATAATCGATATCATCTACATAGGATTCATCCATTGCAGACTTTGCAATCTGATATACCGGACCAGTTTCGGTAAGGAACTGACTCCTTATCTTCATCGTTTCTGGCAGATCCACATTGTACCAGTGCAGATATTTTCTCTCCATCCGATAACATCTGGTATCCAGTCCACATGCAATATTTATAACAACTGTATTTGCATGCTTCTCCAGATATTGCTTAACCATCCGGTCTAATACGATTGTTCTCGCAATTACGCCATAATTCATGGCTTTATCCTTATCTGCTTTGGAAAAGTTATAGTCCAGCTTCTCCACAAGTTCTACTGCAATCTCATCCTTGATTTTGGCATTTTGCTTTTTTGTTTCTTTTGCTCTTGCATACAAAGTCTGTACCATCGTTTCCGGCACACCTGTCATATTCACTTTTTCTTTCATTGCCTGTCGCCTTCTCCCTTAGGCTTTCTCACAACACAATGCATCCTCATACCTTTACGGATTTCAAATTTTTCTACTTTTACCCCTGCTTTTCTGCAGCACTTCATGACCATATCTCTTGTTGGTACCTGGACATCTCCGTGTCCGCATATATTTGCCAGAGGCATTTCCAGTGTATTCATCAGCCATACCAATACTTTATTGTCACTGGTCACATCTCTCAGAATCAATCTTCCATTTGGGCGAAGACATCTTTTCACACTGTCAAAAAATGCCTGTGGATTTGGATAGTGATGGAAGCTCATAGAACAAATAATTGCATCAAATGAATCGTTTTCAAAAGGAAAATTCTCACAGTCTCCCACAACAAATATTGCATTTGGAATATCTTTCTTTTTTGCCTGTTCAATCATCGCAGGAGTCAGATCCAGTCCTGTATAATGCCGGTCTGGATATTTTTCTGATAATAAAGAAATCATCGGAGCAGGTCCGCAGCCTGCATCCAATAAATCTCTAAATGGCTCCTTCTCTAATTCTTCCAGAATATCCGGATAATCCTTCTTGCACATTTCGTAAATACCAGCATGGTTACTTTCATATCTTCCTGCTGCTTTTGTAAACTCGTTGATTGATAATTTTTTGTATTCTTCGTTTTTCATGCTTTTTTCTCCAATCACACCTGCACCATAAATCAATATTCTCATAGAAATCTGTACTCTTTTACATTTCCCAATAAATTGTTATCATGCATATTAGTTGTATCTAACTCATGTTTTCTAAAAAACCGTGTGAAAACAAAATTGGAATCCCACACGGTTTCTTTTCTGCATTCAGTATATCACTTTTATCTGGTTTATCAACCAGTTTTTGTTATTATGTCTCAGTTTCAGAAGAATCCATATTTTTCCATCCATAGCGAAAAATGGAAATCGCCATAGAAACCTCACTGACTATTTCGTCTAATATTCCTGCCCTGGAACCAACAGCAATTTGTAGTAAACAGTATAAACCTCCTGTTATTTAATGCATTCCATAATGATCTTCTCACATCTGTCATATCCAAGCTGTGAACTGTTCAGACACAACGTATAATTACTGGCCTTTCCCCATTTATGCTCCGTGTAAAAGTTATAATTTGTCATACGTCTTTTATCTGTATCGGCCATCATTTTCACAGCTTTCTTCTCATCTACATTATATAAGCGAATGATCCTCTGTGTTTTCTCAGGCATATTTCCATGAATAAATACATTTAGCACATCATCACGGTCTTTCAGGATATAGTCTGCATTTCTTCCAATGATCACGCAAGGGGCCTTCTCGGCTAGTTCTAAAATAACTTTTCTCTGCGCCTCATGTACCATATCCTCCACAGATCTTCCTGTGATGTCACGTCCAGCAAGTGCATATGCAAACATCCCTTTTTTCGGAGATAATTCTGCATTTTCCTGAATGTATTCTGGCGATAATCCGGACTTTTCTGCAATTTCATTAATAACATTTTTATCATAATAGGCAATTCCCAGCTTCTTCGCGACTTCTTCTCCGATAAAACGTACACCACTTCCAAATTCTCTGCTGATTGTAATGATTCTTTTTACCATTTTCAGTTCCTCCTTAACGCAAAGTATCAACTTTGTTTTTTCTAATCCTCTTTAAAAATACATAGCCTACCAGGCATGCAATTACTTCTGTAATCGGAAATGCCCACCAAATCATTGAAACGCCCACCTGACCATTTCTTACAAACAGTGAAAAGATTCCGGCCAGTGGCAAAATGATAATAAGCTGTCTCAAAAGTGAAATAACCAACGATTCCACACCACCGTCCAGCGCCTGATAAATGCCCTGATAAGCAACATTGATTCCGGCAAACAGGAAGCTTACCGAGATCACTCTCATCGCGCCGATAAAATATTCTCTTGACTGTCCTGCATTAAACAACGTTGCAAATGCTCCGGGGAAAAACTGTTGTCAACTCTTTGATTCGCTTTGATTCATATAATCAATAATTGTTTTACAGATTTGCTGCTTTGGTTTTCCAAGAGCAATTCCAAGCTCTACATATAACAGATTTTCGGCCACCTGAAAATATCTTGCATCTGTAGTAGTGCACTTTTTTCCTTGTGCAAGCCTTTTTTGTTTTCGTTGATAAATCATTTTTATAATAGCAACTAAGGCTTCAGGATCATTTGATTTTACTGCCTCTTTATAGCTTTGCTCTCTCATTTTTTCATTATTTGTCCACGCTGTCGGAATCTCTGGAATTCGTTTGATCAGATTCCACGCTTCCTCTTTTGTCAGACACAGTCTCAGCCTCGAAGCTGAATTTGAAACAGGAACATATATTTTTTCCTTTTCATCTTCTACTGGTTTCATGAGATAATACAATTTATCTTTTTTTTCATCCTGCGGATTCAAATATAAAATGTTCTCTATTTCACAGATACCTGTAACTGGTTTGCTGACAAAATCTCCAATTTCATATTTCACAAAATCCTCTCCTTGCTGCCCGGAACTCTTATTCCGTAAAAGTATAACGTACAAAAGAACCCTGATTGTCTCCTGTTACTATTACAACATCTCCACTCTCATTGCATGTGGATTCCAGAACCGGAAATCTTCCGTTTTCTTTTACATAAGCTTCCGGACTTACTGCTTCTGCCTCAATCAAAGTTTTTTTACTGTATTGTTCTCCTCCACACGGATTTATTTCTTCAATAAAGATTTCATATTCATGCATGTATGGTTCCTCCTGAAATTCATTTTATAAACAACAGGCAGCATATAAGATGTTGCTTTCCCGCATCACTACGCTGCCTGCCGTTATTTTTATTATAAAACCATTTTGTTCTTATTTCAAAAGCGTTTTTTACTAAAAATGTATCTTCTTTTTTTAGATATTATTACCATACGTTTACATATACTCAGACTGTTTCATACGTTCCAGATCTTTTCTGGTGTTGTGTCATTATATCTCACTTTCTTCCAGACAGAAAAAAAACGCAAGCCATATTTCTATGACTTACGTCTTTTTACAAATTTTATAGGAGACCTACTCTGATTTCCTGCGGTGTCCAAGTCTGCCTTTAAAATCCTCATAACCGAAATCAGTCAGACGTTCCATGGTTTTATCACCATGCCGCAGCCAGATATCAGGCAGGGGCATTCCGTTAAAGGTATTGTTTTTGCAGGTTGTATATATGGCCATATCGCCAAACATGAGAAGCTCTCCGTATTCCAAAGGCTTTTGGAAGCTGTAATCTCCTATAACATCCCCGGACAGGCAGGTTGGTCCTCCAAGACGGACTGTAACGGCATGCTCTCCTGGCTCCCCTGCTCCAAGAAGGGGAGGACGGTAAGGCATTTCCAGAACGTCTGGCATATGACATGCAGCACTTCCGTCCAAAATTGCAAGCCGGGTATCACCATTTTGCAGCACATCTAGCACGGTTGTCAGAAAGAATCCGGCATTTAAAGCCCACGCCTCTCCAGGCTCCAGGTAAATATCCACCTTCCATTCTTCCTTTGCCGCCTTAATGCACTTTTCAAGCCGTGCAATATCATAACCTGGTCTTGTAATATGATGTCCTCCTCCCAGGTTCAGCCATTTTACCTTAGAAATCAGATCTCCGAATTTCACCTTCACCGCTGCAAGAGTGGTTTCCAGATCAGAGGAATCCTGCTCGCAAAGGGTGTGAAAGTGAATACCATCCAATAATCCGGTCAGATCCGGATGTATTTTCACAGCGGTCTCCCACTGTGCTCTCGTGGTACCCATACGACTTCCCGGGGCACAGGGATCATAAATTGCATGTCCTTCCTGGGTAGAGCATTCCGGATTGATCCTGAGCCCTACGCTTTTTCCGGCCTGCTTCGCTCTTTTTCCAAATCGAAGAAGCTGGGAGGGTGAGTTAAACACTATATGATCTGCAAAGCAAAGCAGCTCTTCAAATTCATCCTCACGGTATCCGGCACAAAAGACATGTACCTCTTTTCCTGGCATCTCCTGGGCGCCAAGCCTTGCTTCGTACAGTCCACTTGCTTCTGTTCCAGCCAGATAAGGCTCCAGAAGGTGATAGCAGTCATAATTGCTGAAAGCCTTCTGCGCCAGAAGCATTTTGCATCCTGTTCTTTTGGCGATCTTTCCCATTAATTCTGCATTTTTTATAAGCGCTGTTTCGTCAAGAACATAACAAGGCGTCTTGATTTTCCGGAATTCCGGCGGAATAATTCCGCCGGATGCTGCAAAGGGTGGTCTTGTATCTGTTTTTTCCATTAATCAACCAGCTCCGGATTATGATTTTCACTGCGTGGAAGTCCGTATTTGTCAAGCGCCTCCAGGAACGGATCCGGGTCAAATTCTTCTACTGTATACACTCCTGGACGAATCCATTTTCCGGTAAGCATCATTAATGCCCCACACATGGCCGGAACGCCTGTCGTGTAACTGATTGCCTGGCTTCCAACCTCCTTATAGCATTCCTGATGGTCACAAATATTATAAATATAGTAGGTTTTCTCTTTTCCATCCTTTACTCCGGTGAAAATACAGCCAATATTGGTTTTACCTTTGGTACGGGGACCAAGGCTTGCCGGATCCGGAAGAAGCGCCTTCAAAAACTGGATGGGAACAATTTCCTGTCCGTTATAGTTGATCGGGGTAGTAGAAAGCATTCCCACATCCTCCAGACAACGCATGTGATCCAGATAGCTCTGTCCAAAGGTCATAAAGAAACGAATTCTCTTTACTCCCGGAATTGTTTGGGCAAGAGACTCGATTTCCTCGTGATGAAGAAGATACATGTCCTTATCGCCAACCTGGTCAAAATCATATTCCCGCTTAATGGCCATCGGAGGAATTTCCACCCAATGTCCATTCTCCCAGTAGCTTCCAGGAGCGCTTACCTCACGAAGGTTGATCTCCGGGTTAAAGTTGGTTGCAAACGCATATCCGTGGTCTCCTCCGTTGCAGTCCAGAATATCAATGGTATCAATCTGGTCGAACTCATGTTTTAATGCATATGCACAGTATGCCTGTGTAACGCCCGGGTCAAAGCCGCAGCCAAGAAGTGCAGTAAGTCCTGCCTCTTCAAATTTCTTCCGGTATGCCCACTGCCAGGAATAATCAAAATATGCGGAAAATCCAGCTTCCTTACAGCTTTTTTCATAAATAGCCCGCCACTCCGGATCATCGGTATCTTCGGGCTCATAATTTGCCGTATCCATATAGTTTACGCCACATGCCAGACAGGCATCCATAATTGTCAGATCCTGGTACGGAAGTGCAATGTTCATTACCAGATCCGGTTTGTAACTGTTGATCAGCTGGATCAGCTGGTTTACATCATCTGCATCTACCTTTGCCGTGGTAATAACTGTTTTTGTTTTTCCCTCCAGCTTCCGGGAAAGGGCATCACATTTTTCTTTTGTCCTGCTTGCAATACACAGTTCTGTAAATACCTCATCTGCCTGACAGCATTTCTGGATTGCTACACTGGCTACTCCGCCGCAGCCGATTACAAGTACTCTGCTCATATTTTTTATCTCCTTATTTTATATTTCACTATCGCAGCTGTTTTTATTTCGCCACTGCCAGCAGCAGTTCCCTGACCACCTTGCATGCTGTGGCTGTGGAAACACCGCTTGGATCCAGCATAGGTGCCAGCTCATTGACATCTGCTCCCACAATATTTAATTCTGATACCTTCCGAATAGCCGCAAGAAGCTCAAGGAAGCTTACGCCTCCCGCCTCCGGTGTACCAGTTCCCGGAAATACGGATGGATCCAGGCAATCCAGATCAATGGTAAAATATACCGGAACCTGCTCCCTGTCCAACTCCTGTATGGTCTCTTCCAAGCCTTCAAAGGTAAAAGGATGAAAATCTGTATGCTCCTTTGCAAACCGGAATTCTTCTCTTTCCCCACTTCGGATGCAAAACTGATGAATCCGTCCATCTCCCAGTATATCATGGCATCTGCGAATGACACACGCATGGCTTAAACGGGCACCAAGATAATCATCCCTCAAATCTGCGTGGGCATCAAAATGAATAATATGAAGCCCTGGATACTTTCTGACTGTGGCTCTTACAGCCGCCAGTGTCACCAGATGCTCGCCGCCTAAAAGCAAGGGTATCTTTCCTGCTTCCAGAATTTCCCAGGCACGATTCTGTATATCAGCAAGTGACATTTCACTGCTGCCGAAGCAAAGCTCCAGATCTCCACTGTCAAATACCTGAATATCTGTAAGGTCGCGGTCTTGATAAGGGCTGTAGGTTTCCAGTCCAAAGCTTTCATGACGAATGGCAGAAGGGCCGAACCTGGCTCCAGGTCGAAAGCTTGTGGTAGAATCAAAGGGCGCTCCGTAAAGAACAATCCCAGCTTCCTCAAAGCTGCTGTCACAGCCGATAAAATTCTCAATATTAGGTAAAATCATAAATCAGTCCTCCACCTCCTGAAGCATTTCCTCCAGAAAAGCCGGAAGATAAAAGGCGCCTCTGTGAAGCCTTGTGGTATAGTAACGGGTGCGAAGATTCAGGGCGTTCCATGCCTCCGGATCCAGATCATCCACCGGATGGTACTTTTTGCTTGCAAAACCAAACAGCCAGTAACCGGCAGCAAAGGTAGGAATATGTGCCTGGTAAACACGACTGATCTGGAACGTACTGGCAATTCTTTTGTGACTGCGCTGCATGGCGTGGGCATCCTCAGAATAAAAAGGACTTCCCTGCTGATTGACCATGATTCCATCCTCTTTCAGCGCATTATAACAGTTTCCATAAAATTCACGGGTAAACAAGCCTTCCGAAGGGCCAAAAGGATCGGAAGAATCCACAATAATAAGGTCATATTTATTTTCACAGCGTCGGATAAATTTCAACGCATTTTCATAATGAAGGTGCACTCTCCTGTCATCAAGCCTGCAGGCATTTCCCGGAAGATAGGCACGGCAGGCTTCCACTACCATGGGATCCATCTCTACCAGATCAATATGGCGGACACGGTCATATCTGGTCAGTTCACGTACAACTCCACCGTCTCCTGCTCCGATCACAAGAATATCCCTGGCTTCTTTATGGACAGCCATAGGTACATGGGTAATCATTTCGTCATAAATAAATTCGTCACGTTCCGTGAGCATTACATTGCCATCCAGTGTAAGAACCCTGCCAAATTCCGGTGTCTCAAAAATATCAATTCGCTGATAGTCGCTCTGCCTTGAGTAGAGCTGACGGTTTACCCGGATACTATGCTTTACATCCGGTGTATGAAATTCCGAAAACCACATTTCCATTTTCTTTACCTCCCTGCCAGAGTATATTTTAAAATTATTCCCGCAAGATGTGTGTCACCATTTGCAGACAGCCTTTTTCAAACAGTTACTGTTCACTCCGTTCACAGTAACTTCAAACATGCTCCAGCACATTTAACCGTAATATATCCGGATCTTCCGGACCTGTCATGTTGCATCCTTTTGCCTTGGCATATTCAATGTAATCCAGGATTTCCGGGGTGATCCGTTCCCCTGGAGCCAGAATTGGGATTCCCGGAGGATAACACATTACAAATTCACTGCATACCTTTCCTTCCGTTTCCCTGAGAGGAAGGCTGCATTTTTCTGCATAAAAAGCTTCCTGAGGGCTTGTTACTACCTGGGGATCAATATATTCCTGATCCAGCAATCCTGATTTATCCTTCTGAAAACGCCTGCGAATCTCCGCAAGGGCGCTTACCAGCCGCTCTACTTCCTGGGCACGGTCTCCAATTGACAGATAAGCCAGAATATTTCCGATATCACCAAATTCGATCTGAATATCATACTCATCTCTCAGAATGTCGTAAACCTCAATTCCTGCAAGTCCGATATCCAGAGTATGTACACTTAATTTCGTAATGTCAAAATCAAAAACCGAATCTCCATTCACCAGTTCTTTTCCAAATGCGTAATAGCCGCCAATGGCGTTAATCTCTTCCCTTGCATATTCTGCCATATCTGCTACCTGATGGAAAATCTGACGTCCGCGCTGTGCAAGATTCCGACGGGAAATGTCAAGACTTGACATCAGAAGATAGCTTCCGGAGGTAGTCTGGGTCAGATTGATGATCTGACGGACATAACCTGCATGGACGCCAGGTCCAGTCAGAAGAAGACTGGACTGGGTCAGGCTTCCGCCACTTTTATGCATGGATACAGATGCCATATCTGCACCAGCTGCCATTGCCGAAACCGGCAGGCCTCCTCCAAAATAAAAATGAGTCCCATGGGCTTCATCTGCCAGACACAGCATTCCTGCTTCATGAGCCATCCGCACAATTGCACGAAGGTCACTGCAAATTCCATAATAGGTAGGATTGTTTACCAGCACAGCCACTGCATTGGGATGCTCCTTAATTGCCTTTGCCACCTGTTCACGGCGCATTCCAAGAGAGATTCCAAGTCTCTGATCTACTTCCGGATTCACATAAACCGGAATTGCCCCGCACAGAACCAGCGCATTCAGCACACTTCTGTGGACATTGCGGGGAAGAATGATCTCGTCCCCCCTCTTGCAGGCAGTTAACACCATGGTCTGTACGGAGCTTGTAGTTCCGCCAACCATGAGAAAGGCGTGAGCTGCTCCAAAGGCATCTGCTGCCAGTTCTTCTGCCTCTCGGATCACAGATACAGGATGACAGAGATTGTCAAGAGGCTTCATGCTGTTTACATCCACGCCTACACATTTCTGCCCCAGAAACTCAGTAAGCTCCGGATTTCCTCTTCCTCTTTTATGTCCTGGCACATCGAAGGGTACCACCCTCATGCGCCGGAAATTTTCCAGAGCCTCGTGAATTGGTGCACGATTCTGGTCCAGTTTAAAACGAGTTCTGTTCATTGCGTCTCCATTTCCAGTTCCTTTGTCTGTATAAAGAATCCTGTTTGTAGGATTCTCCGCCTGTAAAGGGGGCATCTCCAGCGCCATCTGCTCTTCCGCAGTAGTGGAATCCTGTCCGGCAGGGCTTTTTTATATAATAGGAAATTCCAACGGGATTTTCTATTACACAAAAAAAGCAGGCTGCCTCAAAACTGCAAACCTGCTTGGATCATTCTTCCCGATTCTGTCTCTATTGACTTATAATAAATACAGGAATCCTCGTATTTACATAAAATAGAAATCCGGATGATATATGTCAGAGTCTATATAGCAATCATACTTTTACTACTCTTATTGACCGTTTCACAAGTCTGCGCATCAGGCGCATAGTGGTTATCAAAGGAACCAACTTATAAAATTTGAGCTTCTAACTCAATCAATAAGGCAACCAAAGTTACCATCAGCGGCAGTGGACCCGGCTGTCCGTATGGCCTTAACCCCAAATGGAGTGATCCAAAATAATTGCTTTGAAAAGACTCTTTCTTTGTCTTTCAAAATCTTCATAAGCATAGCACATATGAAAATGCATGTCAACTGTTTCATTTTATGATACCAGCAGATTGCGGAAATGATTTTCCAAACGCGCTCCTGTGCTGCAATGAAGGAAAGGCAAATATTTTTCTTGTCAAAACAAAATATTTTTCTAACATTTTCATTGAAATTTATGATCGTATATGATATTCTGTGTATTAGTGTGTTTCTACACAGTACGAATGACCGTCATGCTCGTACATTTTATAGAAAATGTATAAGCAGGTTTTTCGTAACTCAGGAGAGTCTCTTCAAAAAAATTTATGGAAGAGCGCCGAAGGTGTACGCAGCATTTGTAATGCTGTTAATCTCTCAGGCAAAAGGATGGAGGAAAGAGAACATGTTTACACAAATCAACAACTTTATCACCTGGTTTGACGGAGTAGTCTGGGGACTTCCGTTAATCATTCTGATCCTGATCACAGGATTCCTTTTAACCGTTCGGTTAGGCTTTTTACAGGTACGACATCTGGGAAAAGCACTGAAATTTATGGTAAAAAATGAAGAAGGCGGCGAAGGTGAAGTCACAAGCTTTGGTGCGCTCTGCACAGCTTTGTCCGCAACTATCGGAACCGGTAACATCGTAGGTGTTGCCACTGCTATTGCTGCAGGCGGACCCGGAGCCCTGTTCTGGATGATCGTTGCTGCATTCTTCGGAATGGCAACCAAATACGCAGAAGGACTTCTGGCCATCAAATACCGTACCATCGACAAGGACGGACACGTTCTTGGCGGACCATTTTATTATATTGAGAATGGTATGGGAAAACAGTGGAGATGGCTTGCAAAGATTTTTGCATTCTTCGGAGCCGGGGTCGGTCTTTTCGGAATTGGTACCTTTACTCAGGTAAACGGTATTGCTTCTGCAGTAAAGAACTTCTTTGACCCGGATACTGTACACACCGTTTCCCTTTTTGGAAATACATACTCCTGGGCAACTGTAATTGCCTGCCTGATTCTTACCTTATGTGTAGGACTTGTAGTTCTTGGCGGTATTCAGCGTATTGCAAAGGTTTCCCAGATCATCGTTCCATTTATGGCGGTTCTTTATGTTGCACTTGCACTGATCATTGTGATCACAAATATTACTGCAGTTCCTGGTGCCATCGCTACAATTGTAAAAACAGCATTCAACGGAAGTGCCCTTGCAGGCGGTGCCATGGGAACCATGGTTGTGGCAATGCAGAAAGGTATTGCCCGCGGTATTTTCTCAAACGAGTCTGGTCTTGGTAGCGCTCCTATTGCTGCTGCTGCCGCTCAGACAAAGGAACCGGTTCGCCAGGGACTTGTTTCCATGACCGGTACTTTTATTGATACCATTGTAATCTGTACCATGACAGGTCTTTCCATTGTCATTACCGAAACCTGGAATACAGGACTTGAAGGTGTTGCGATTACTACTGCAGCTTTCCAGAAAGGTCTTCCATTCCCTGCACAGTTTGCCTCCTTTGCTCTTATGCTGTGCCTGGTATTCTTCGCATTCACAACCATCCTTGGATGGGATTATTACGGTGAGCGCTGCCTGGAATACCTTTTCAACCGCAACATGACTGCAGTAAAGACTTACCGTTGGTTATATATCATCTGCGTCTTCTTCGGACCGTACATGACTGTTGCTGCTGTCTGGAACATTGCAGATATCTTCAATGCCTTGATGGCATTCCCGAACCTGATTGCGCTGCTTGCTTTAAGCGGTGTAGTCGTAAAGGAAACAAAGGATTTCTTTAAAAAACATAAAAATTACGAATAAGATAAAATAAAAGAAAGAATTCCTCTCCTGAAAAACATAGAGCCTTGTCTGATACGATGCTTTTAGCCAGTCAGACAAGGTTCTTTTTCTTGCTAAAAAGAGGCAAAACGTGTTTGCCCCTGTCTTTGTTCTAGAGCGTGTTTGAAAAAGGCTTTCTGCAAGATGTGCGTCACAATTTGTGGGAGATTTCGCTCGGATGAGGGCGCCGTAGCGGGCTACGGCAACCGAATTCGGGTGAAATCTCCCGCAAAGTGGGGCGTGCAGATTGCGGGAATGATTTTTCAAACACGCTCTAATCTTATTATAAGGAATCCGGATTAAACAGATCGCTGATGCTGTCTCCGTTTCTGTGAATTCCGTCTACAGAAAACTCTGCCCACTCTCCGATGTTGGTGGCGTGGTCGCCGATTCGCTCATAGTATTTGGAGATCATCAGAAGATCAAGAACCTCGTCACTGGAAAAGTCCATGGTGTTCTGGTCCAACGCATTTCTTACTTTATCGAAAAGATTATCCAGAATATCATCACTGCTGATCACCTTTTTTGCCAGATCACTTTTTCCCTCTACATAAGCGGTAACACTGTCATTTACCATATGCATGGCATAATCTGCCATTTCCTGAAGCGGGATGGCTGTTACTGGTATATGAACGCTGCCTGTGTTCAGAATCTCCGCAATATCAGTAGCCTGGTCGCCGATTCGCTCCATATCTGTTACCATCTTAAGTGCTGCGGAAATTTTACGAAGATCAGTACCAACCGGCTGCTGTTTCAGAAGAAGCTGCATGCACAGAGCCTCAATATTATGCTCTTTGTCGTCAATCTCCTTCTCAATTCTTCCAATCTCCTTTGTGGCAGCCTCACGGACCTCCACGCTTGCCAGAAGCTGACAGGTCTTCATGATGGCCTGACCGCACAGATTTCCCATTTCCAGGATCTCATCTGAAAGCCTGGAAAGCTTTGCGGTATACACATCTCTCATATCAACCAAACCTCCCTGTAATATACTCTTCTGTTTTCTTATTCTGTGGTCTTGAAAACAGTTCTGTAGTATCGTTATATTCGATGATCTCACCCAGAAGGAAAAATGCAGTCTTGTCAGAAATACGGGCTGCCTGCTGCATATTGTGAGTTACGATCACGATGGTGTAACGGTCTTTTAATTCCAACGCCAGATCCTCAATGTGAGATGTGGAAATTGGATCAAGTGCAGAGGTAGGCTCATCCATAAGAAGTACCTCTGGCTCTACTGCAAGAGCTCTTGCAATGCAAAGTCTCTGCTGCTGTCCGCCAGACATACCCAGGGCGCTCTTTTTCAACCGATCCTTTACCTCATCCCAGATAGAAGCATTTCGAAGAGCACGCTCTACGATATCGTCCAGTTTTTCCTTGGAATGAATTCCATGAGTACGAGGTCCATATGCAATGTTATCATAAATGCTCATTGGAAAAGGATTTGGTTTCTGGAAAACCATTCCAACACGTTTTCTAAGAAGGTTTACATCAATATCCCCATAAATATCCTCACCGTCCAGACAAATATCGCCTGTGATCTTGCAGCCTTCCACAAGATCGTTCATACGGTTTAATGATTTCAGCAATGTGGATTTTCCGCAGCCGCTTGGACCAATGAACGCGGTAATCTTCTTTTCCGGAATCTCCAGATTAATATTTTTCAAGGCATGGAAGCTGCTGTAGTACAGCTCCATATTTTTTACATCTATTTTACCCATAATTCTCCTTGCTGCAGAAATTTTCAGCTCATTTACAATTTCTGAAAACCTGCTGAGTGTGAATTTTTCATGAAGCGGATATTCACCGCCTGGCGACATCATCATATGTGAAAGTTCGTTATTCTGTGTCTATTATACTTCCACAACTGACAACCGCATACGTTATCAGTGAAACCTGATGTTTACTGTCCATTTGCAGCTTTGCTTAAGTGCTTTGCACAGAAACCTGATACCCAGTTCAGCACAAGTACGAAGATCAGCAGGATTACCGCTGTGGCATAAGCCTGATCCATATAAAGTCCCTCACTGGAAAGCACATACATATGTACTGCCAGGGTACGACCGGATCCCATCAGACTGGATGGAACCTTCGCCACAGAACCGGCAGTATAAATCAGGGCTGCAGTCTCACCAACAATACGTCCTGTCGCAAGTACCACACCGGAAAGGATTCCGGGAATTGCACTTGGAAGCACCACTTTAAACACAGTGCGGAGCTTTCCTGCCCCAAGGCCAAAGGAAGCTTCTCTGTACGCATCCGGGACACCCATAAGTGCCTCCTCTGTAGTACGGATGATCAACGGAAGGATCATAATCACCAGTGTCATGGCACCAGCCAGAAGGGAATATCCCCAATGGAGAGCGGTACTGAAAAACAGAAGACCGAACAGACCGAAGATAATGGATGGAATTCCCTGAAGAGTTTCTGTTGTAATGCGAATGATCTTGACCAGCTTGCTGCCCTTTTTCGCATATTCAACCAAATAAATTGCTGCAAAAATTCCAAATGGCACTGCGATCACCAGAGATAACAGGGTGATGATCAAGGTGTTGATCAGTGCCGGCATCAAAGATGCATTGTCAGAATTATATTCCAGTGCAAACAAGTCTGGTGTCAGATTTCCAACACCTTTTATCAGAATAAAACCAACAAGAAACGCCATAACTGCCACTGTAATAATTGCAGATAACCATACCAGGAGCCTCAGGATGGCAGAACCAGGATGATTTTTCCAATAAGATAATTTATTTTTACTCATCTTCTGCTCTCCTTTTCAGGGCTGATACACACAGGTTGATAATCAGGATGAATACGAAAAGTACAACACCTGTAGCAATCAGCGCTTCCCTGTGAAGATCGGTTGCATAGCCCATTTCAATTACAATATTTGCGGTCATGGTTCGAAGTCCTTTGAAAAGTCCCTGTGGCATCCAGGTCTGGTTTCCAGCTACCATGATCACTGCCATCGTCTCACCAATGGCACGTCCGATTCCAAGAACCACACCAGCTAATACACCTGATTTTGCAGCCGGAAAAACAGTGCCAAATACACTTTTTTCGTGAGTTGCTCCAAGTGCCAGTGCCCCTTCATAATAACTTGTGGGAACACTTTTTAAGGCTGGTTCTGCAACGCCGGTTACCGTTGGAAGGATCATAATTCCAAGAAGCACGGAAGCTGTCAGCATGGTACTTCCATCATGACCAGTAAGCTGTCGAAGCAGCGGGACAAACACTGTCAAACCGAAAAATCCATAAACAACAGATGGGATTCCTGCAAGGAGGTTTACCATTGCCTTTAATGGTGCATACAGCTTTTTCGGACAATAAAATGCAAGGAAGATTGCAAGCAGAAGGGCTGTTGGAACTCCCACCACAATTGCCCCGGCTGTTACATAAATACTTCCCAGAATGAATGGAAAAATTCCATACAGTCCATTGGACGGCTTCCATTTCATTCCAAACAGAAAATCTGGCAGACCAATCTTCGCCATTGCCGGTATTCCATTTGCAAACAGGAAAATGCAGATTAATGCAACGGCTAATACGGAGGTACAGGCCGCTGCAAGGAATACAAATTTCATTACAGTTTCATTGATCGATTTCATATAAAGTAAGTTCCTTTTTTATTCGGAAAATTTGGATCCTGCAAAGCTTTTGACCGGCTTTGCAGGATTCCTTATTTCTGTTTCATGTTTCGTAACTGTAAAGGTACTTTATTTCTTTACTATTCACTGGTGGCATTCCACAAGGTCTTTTTTGTGAACAGTAACTTTATTTCTTATTATTTTGTAAGGTCTTCCCAGGTTGTGATGTTGCCTGTGTAAACATCTTTTACCTGCTCACTGGTAAGTTTCTCAACACCGCTGTCGTTATTTACGATTACAGCGATACCATCTTTTGCAATAACAGTTGCGGTAAGACCAGCCTCAAGCTCGCTGTCTTTTAAATCACGGGATGCCATACCGATATCGCAAAGTCCGTCAATTGCAGATGTCATACCGGTTGTGGAATCGCTCTGCTGAACCTCAATTTCAACTTTGTCATTTACTGTTTTATAGCCTTCAGCAAGTTTTTCCATAACAGGTGTTACAGAAGAGGAACCAGCTACTACAACTTTTCCTTCTACAGCAGCTGCTTCGTATGCAGGTTTGTCGCCTACTGAGATGTATCCGTTGTCTTCAATGATCTTCTGTCCATCTGCACTCATGATGTATGTAATGAAATCCTGTGCCGCTTCGCTTACATCATCCTTTGTTGCAATGTTGAATGGACGAACCACTTTGTAATCTCCGGACTCAATGCTCTCAGCTGTTGCCTCAGCACCATCAATCTTTACTGCTGTTACACTGTCATCCAGGGAGCCAAGGGATACATATCCGATTGCATTTACATCCTGAGCTACTGTGCTTAACATAACGGATGTGCTGTTTGTGATCTTTGCTGCCTCAGTTGTATTGTCTACTTTATTTCCATCTGCATCTTTTTCTTCAATTCCAAACAGTTCAATGAATGCACCTCTTGTACCGGATCCGTCTTCTCTGGAGCAGATTGTAATATCTCCGGAAGCTGCTGCCATTGCTGTTGTTCCCATTGTTGCTACTCCTAATAATGCCGCCATTGCTACTGCTAAACCTTTTTTCATAATTCATTTCTCCTTTTCTTCGCGGTCCTTATGTTTTTTACCTTTCTCGCGATTACAGTTGTATCTTAATGTTTGGATGTAAAATGCACTAGCTTTTGAATGTAAAATTGGGGTAAAATATAGCAAGGGTATTTTAGATATTTTTTACACAATTGCTATTTAGTGTGTTGGTCGTTATTCCGGACGCGATTTCACAATGTATATTCACCGCCGCGCGTCGCAACGTTCCGGCAA
>ERZ773118.1152-NODE-1152-length-17402-cov-6.33354_pt1 | contig 17402 bp, 8 predicted proteins | sample MGYA00580562_ERZ773118 | MGnify/ENA primary metagenome ERZ773118 (study PRJEB29015, sample SAMEA2737878) | human gut metagenome | biome: human gut; feature: human-associated habitat; material: faeces | place: China | collected 2012 ... | reverse complement strand
TCTCTCCCGGTTTCGCCTGGCTTTCTAAGACAGACGAAAGAAACTGGACATTTCTTTATCGGTCTCATCCTCCCCGGATACTCCCATTGCCAATAACATCAGCATGACAGGCGTCACAATAGGAACGCTGATGTTGACCGCTGCCTGGGCAGCATAACAGATTACGGCAAAGGCTATTGCCATCACATAGGGCCGTTTCCCGGATAAACGAATCATTTTCCGGACAGATGTAACCAGTAATGCCAGATAGGCCGCAAGTCCGGCCAAACCAACCGTCACCAGATATTGAAGATATTCATTATGAGCACTGTCAAAAAATTCCCCATAGCGCATGACCATTTCATCATAATAGTTCTCCATGACAACTGCTCCATATGTATCCGGTCCGGCACCAAATATTTTCTGTTTAATGGAAAAATCCCCATAACTTTCCATACCGATTCTCCATATATACCAGCGGTGCGTTCCCCAGTCGTCATTGATCGTCAGGTACTGTGCCAATCCGCCGTAGTTCCCTGCATTTCCACGGACATTCACATCATAAAGGACAACGCAGGTCAGGATGATTCCCACGGACAGGAATACCAGCCAGGCCCGCCTCCCCTTGTTTCCATCCCGCATAAAGGGATGGGTGTCCGGAATCCTTTTCATTATCCGGCACAATATGAAGTACATGACCCACAGGATTGCCACCAGAATAATAAGGTAATGTGAACCCGTTATGACACGGTACAATCCTCCCATTTGACCGGCAGCTCCTGAATGCGGCTTGGTCATCCTGTGCAGGCCCCAGAATTCCGACCATAACACTGCCAGTATAAAAATATAAGTTCTGACCCCTCTCAGGTTTTTGAATGCATACAGCGGTAAAAGCCCAATCAGGGCAAATATTGCAAGGTAGGCATTATCACTCATCCCGGTAATCAGGGCAGCGAAAGAGACTGACATGCAGAAGAGATACCATGTTTTTCTTATCCGGACCTCCTCTGTAAAGAACAACAGGACAGACGCTCCGAACAGCATGGCTGCATAGGATGTGTATGTATTAATGTTGCCAATGGTTGACGTAAACATATAGTATTGTCCAGGGTCCATTAGATTCTTAAATCCAATAGGATCTATATCGAAGTATTGGAGGATTCCTATGATACACGCCCCCATGCCGGCTGCGAGAAACAGGTCCAGATACCATTGTCTTAAACGCAGACTCCTTCTTACGGCAAAATACATAAAAGCATAAGCAATCCAGATCAGAAGACCGGAATACCTCCCATCATTTCCCAACAATGCGGCAGCGGGAGTTGCGGATTGCAGGGTGGATATACCGGCTATCAGTATAAAATCAAGCATGGACCAGTCAGAGGCGCAGATTTGCCGGCCCCTGCCCGCAGTCCTGTCACAGCCCAGATAGATAGACAAAATTAAAAAAGTTCCATTTACTATCAGAAATACGACTGCTAAGATAATCACTGTTTTGTAATAAAAAATTGTTTTAAAATTCAGTATATCAAAGTAATAGTCCCTGAACACAAGAGGAAACACACCAATTATAGTGATCGCAAAAATACCTGCCAGACCGGAATTCATCCCTCTCCATGCTGAATAAAATCTTATAATATTTGCAATACCGGTTTTCTTACTACTATCCATGACTACTCCCTTTCAGGTAATCCCAGAAGCAGCCATGGCTGATACCATGGCTGCCTCCGATACTCCTTATTTTTTACATCTTTAAATCCTGATTTAACCATTTTTGGCACATATAGGTATTTGCCTCCTCCAACATTCGCATCAGCTCCAGCGCGCTGCGAAAAGCAATATAACGCGTTCCTGTATAACTGCACCGGAGCCGCCCCTGCATAGAGGAATTCTGCCTGAACAACACATGGACCAGAATGACCTCCTTCGCAGCTGTTACATAGGGAAACAGCTTCTCTGCCACTTCCTCTTTTTCCAGGACTTTCCCGGACTTTTTTTGCTGATTCCCCCTCAGCGCCCTGTACTGCAGCTCCCTTTCTTTTTGCAGAAACCGCGGTTCTGTTGTTGCCATAGGGGCACCCACCATTTCACACACCTCATCAAGGGCCAGTATCAGCCCGTGGATTCCTCCAAAGCTTACAGGACAGGGCAGATGATAATTTACAATGATACCGTATGGCATATTATTTTCACAACCGTTTATACACACAAGCATCATACATGCCCTGTCCGTCCCTGCCATTTCAATCTGAAGGTTCATTTCTTCACTCAGCATGGTCCACTCCTTTGCAGCACAACCGCAGACATTGTTTCGGCTCTTTAACCGCCTGTTTTACGGTGTTTCCCTCATCCATCTGCCGTTCTCATCCACCATATATCCATCCGGGGTTATTTCATTTACATATAATGTACCCATCGGCCTTCCGCTCTGGCTTTCGGTACTGAAGAAATACCAGTATTCGCCCAGCTTCTGCCATCCGGTTGCCATACTTCCTGTAAACTGATTCAGATAGTACCACTTCATATCCTTCGCGTCATAATACCAGCCCATGACTAAACGTCCAAAATCAGCCCCCTGGTTCTCATTAAGATAATACCAGTGTCCGCCCGCGTCCATGTACCAGCCGTAATCCATGATACCGTCTGCGTTAAAATGATAGGTACAGGTCTGCCGTGCATCCTCGTACTTGATGTTAATCCATTGGTCTTTGATGCTTCTCCCGCTCCTCAGTATAAATGACCATTGTCTGCCATCCGTGTCAATGCTTTCCCATCGGCCTTCCGTACCAATGGTGTATGTTCTGTAGTCGTTAAAGGTATTTCCCGGTCCAAGACTTCTGCCCCCGCCGGAGCCCCCCCGTGAGCCGCCGCCGGAACCCCCGCCGGAACCCCCGCCGCCTGGCCGGTTGGGATTATCCGGATTGTCCGGGTTATCTGGTTGGTTGCCGCCGGAAGTAATGGAGTCCACAAGGGCCTTTAAGGTATCATAGGCATCCAAAAGCTCATCAACGGTGGGACGGTAGATTCTGTTGGCAACCTCCAGGGCAATGTCTATCGCTTCGCTTAACTCCTCCCTGTCCTCTTCACTTACCGACTGATTGTTCTTTAATACCTGGGCAATGGAAATCTGGCCCAACAGCTTCTGTCTTGCTTCCTGCCACTGCGCGTCATCTTCTGTCTGGTAGAGTACATGCAGAGTCAGGTTCTTTGTAACCGGCTGGCCTGTGTCATACCCGTTACCCGAAGAGGCAGTCTTTCCCAGCCCCTTATATACCCATACAATTCCGGTAATCGGATCCGTATAGTCCTCAAATATGTCCAGATCCATGAATCCATCCGCATCCTCCAGGGCTGTGCCGGACCTGACCTTAATTATATGTTCCATGGAACGTTTATCATCAATGATTTTCACCTCATGGGCTTTCAGGTAGGTCAGTACATAGGTGCTTTCCACGTTTGCGTCAAAGGAGACAACTCCCGTAAAACCGGAATCCAGATCATCCGGATCCGGCTCCATGGGCACCTCTGTACATGTATATTCCCCTTCCAAATCCTCCACGTTCCACAGCTGGTAATCCGTATAACCGTGCATACTGCTGTCAAGGACAGCGTACACTCTGATATCCGGTTCTTTATTCACATCGGAGGGAATCTCCTTGTTGCTGCCGCCCACCTGTCTTGTCAGTACAGACGATAATGTCCAGGGTACCTTTACCGAATCATTGCCGACTTCAGATTTTACCGCTTCAGACTCCGATGCCTTGGGAGCGCGCTGAGTGAACTTGACTGTGTAAAGTACATCAACCCCTGCTGTCATGGCATCCTGGTCACTGCTGTTATTAGTCAGTTCATCAATTAAATCCTCCATCCTGTCATCCGACAGGTCAAGAGCCACGGCCCCCGTCTTAGGGGTATAATCAATAGAAGCATTGCCGGGTGTTGCTGCCGCCGCGGCGTAATAGTTCGCCTGAAGCACCAGATTTCCTTCCGGCATGGTGATCGTTGGGTTCCTCCTGGTCTTATCGGCCAGTGTCAGCTTGCCAATCAGAGCGCTCCACTGCCGGAACCCCTGACCCTGGCTGTTGGTTGTTTCAGCATCCAATGAAATTACATCACCGGCCTTTACCACTGCTGTTTTATCATCATCAAAGTCAACGATGGCTCCGTCACGCATAATTTTAGTGATAAAGCCGCCGTTTGTCAGGGCTATGGTATAATCCTGCTGTTCCTGCGTATTTCCTATAACCGCTACCTGCGTGCCTAATAGAATCTTATCGGCAGCTGCCGTGTCCTCTCCTGGCTGTTTTGCAACCACCACATATAACTGGTTTGACTCCAGTCCTCCAAGTACCGCACGAGGTGATGCGCCGGAAGACATGACCCATCCGTCCTCATCGGCCCCGGGTACATCTATTGCATCGCCCTCCATATTAAGGATTGCATACAGGGTTTCCGGATTTGCAGGCTCAATCACCACCTGCTTCATACCAGCCCCATCGTCTTCCACATCATAGTTGGTGCCGAGAGCCGGCACCGTCACACGTGAAGGCGGACTGAAGATATCCGGGTCCAGATTATCCGGAAGGATTACGCCTATATCCGGGTTAGCGCTCTGGTTCAGCTCATAGACATAGTAGCTTGTACATGGATTTAGTCCGGTAAAGCCAGCGTTTTTTAACTGACTTCCCTGTTTGGTTCCAACCACCCTATAATCCATATCAGTCAATGCGTATCTGCGGTTTTCATTGGCTCCTGATACGCTCACTTTTCCGCTTCCATCGCTGCCTACGGTACCCCGGGCATCCGGCATTGCCAATATGTTGTCATCACTGAGTCCGATGGGGATAAACCTTGCCGTATAGGTCTGGTCTGCATTGATTGTCTGTGTATTCTGCATCCTGTTTCCGTTCTCGTCAAACCAGCCGTCAAACATATAGAAATTATCGGGATGGGTGCTGGGAAGTGTCAGGGATGACCAGGATGTCCCTATTTCCACATGGCTTGTCCTGCTCCCCTCAATGGTACCGTGGGGACCGGAGACAAATTTCAGATCAAACCATTCTCCTTCTGTTTCCTCAAAATTCGCGAACAGTTTAATGGAGGCATTAATTGCAGTGTCATCTGCCAGCTTTGGTCCTGTTTTATTACTTCCGTTGGATGTAGCCTTGTACCAGCCGTCAAAACTGTAGTGAGGTGAAGGAGTTGGCATGAGCCCTTCCGTTACCTGGGCCAGGGTATTGTTTGCTGACTTTTTAACAAACTTAGGGGCCGTATTTCCGCTAAAGGATCCATTCTGCCCATTGTAGAATTCTACTTTTGCCCAATATGTCTCGTCTGTCAGCTCTTCAGTGTAGGTGATAGTTACAGTTCCACCCTGAAGATTCGGGGTCAGGTTCAGTTTTTTAGTCTCCTGGTCCAGGGATACGTCTGACAGACTGTCTTCCCATACTATATTAGGAGGATAAACATAACCTGACATTTTTTCCACATCAACTTCCACCGGTACTCCCGGCTGCACGGCCCGCGACTCCTCTTCACGCAGTATATTGCCGTGGTTATCCATGCGTTTCACCCGAAGTGTGGTTACAAAGCTGGGATCCAGCTCATATTGATAGGTAAATGTTATGGCCTGGTTCGGCATCTTTCCCGTAAATTGATAGTTGGAAGTATTGAGGCTCACCCCTGCATCCTCAGCGGATATAACACCCGTCCCCTCCAGATCCGTAATTCCGCCGTCCGTCAGTTCCGCTGATGCAATCAGATAAGAATTAATGGCAGCCGGCTCAATAACATAATCAGATTCAACCGGAAGTGTTCTGCTCTCCGGGGCTTTAATCTGATTGCCCTCCCTATCCACGTACCGCACTGTAATCAGGAACTTTTTCGTCGGATCAGGTTCATAGCGGTAAGCCGCCGTCAGGTAATCATTGGGCATACTTCCCCTTACCCCATTGGTGGATGCGTTGATGCTTGCCCCGCCCTCTGTCATGGTGCCATGTCCGCTTGCCTCGCCGTATTTGCGGACCTTATTATTCTTTAGAAGCACGGACTGAAACCGGTAGCCCGGAATATCCCTTCTGTACGTTGCGGAAATGGGATTATTGGCCATCTGGGTACTTTCCCAGGTTGATTCAAAGAATTTTCTTAAATCAGGATCATCATAATCTCCCGGCCACCCGCTGCTGTCATCCGCCTCATTCCTGGCCGTGTTAAAATCCCTGTAATGCTCTACCCTGAACGTATACGGGGTTGTTTCATTTCCCTTCCACACCGCGTTATAGGTTGTTACGGAATCATACGGGAAAGCGTAAGGAAGAGTTTCCACCCGATTGCCGCTGGTTCCATACCAGCCGTCAAATGTATAGCCGTCCCATGTAATACCATTAAAATCCGGGACCTTCGGCCTTGCCCCGGAACCGAAGTCATCTGTGGGCAGTCCGGCAAAGTTGGCAGAACTGGTCAGAGGACTTCCTGCCTGTCCATCTGCCACAAACAGATTCCCCTCCATGGCCCCGCCGGATGCCACGCTGCTGTAACTGGAAAGCTGGACTCCCGGACCGTTTTGGGGATCAAACTTAATCTTAACCGGATCCCCAAAATTAACCGCATATGCCGGATATCCCGGGGCAGCCATGGAAAACACCATGGCCGCCGCCAGCATTCCTGCCAGCTTTGATTTTATATTATATCTCTTTCTCATCCGGTTCCTCCTACTGAATCCATGCACCGTCGGCATCTGTCTGGTATCCGTCCGGTGTTATTTCATTTTTATACATGGAGCCCAAGGGGCGTCCTGTACCTCCCCCATAGATCCATTGCTGTTTTGCGGGGTCATAGGCATATACACCTGCCCCCACCGGGGAGAAGTAGTACCATTTACCGTCTATCTTCCTCCACCCCTGGGCCATCACGCCGTTCAACGGATCCAGATAATACCAGTTGCCGTCTCCTGTATCCAGTCTCCAGCCTGTAACCATCTTTCCGTATGGAGATTCCTTCTCTGTGTTGCAGTAATACCAGTTTCCTGCCTTATCACAAATCCAGCCGCTCTGCATGATTCCCTTGTCGTCAAAATAATACCAGCCGCTGTCTTCTGGCCGGCTTCCCTGCGGATACACCAGCTTGGCCCACATGCCGCTCAGGCTTGTGCCTCCGTTGAGGACAAAACTCAGCTGTCTCTCCCCGGCCGGACCAGTGCTCTCCACCCAGTTACCGTTGGTTCCTATGAGGTAACTCTCCGGCGCGGTTCCGGCAAAAGGCGCCCGTTTGCTTCCGCCGCCTCCGCCTCCGCCGCCCTTGCTTCCGCCTTTGTTGCCGCCTTCCTGCAGGTCGTCGTAGTGATCATACCGGTTGTCTAACAGTTCCTTATATGGATCTGTCTTGTCCTTCAGTTCGGAAAGCGCCTCCTCCAGCTGGTCTATGGTGGCCTTGGGTTCCTCGCGGTCCAGTACTTCTAAGGCCGCTTCAATGTATTCCTTCAGCTTCTTGCTCTCACCCAGCTTCAGGAAATGGTCATCGCTTATGCCGATGGCCTCACGGATAGCCTCTTCCAGCTCCCTGCGTGTGTCGTCCACCTCTTTTTCATTATTGTCATAGTATGCATATATATATGTCTTGCGGGTTATGCTGCGGTCCGGTTCAAACTCCCTGTAACGGTCCTGGCGATAGCTCCAGCCCACATAGCTGTACTCCGCCCCTGCCGGGCTGATGAAATAGTCGAGCTGTTCCTCAACCCCCGCATACTCAGTCTCATAATAGGAATCAAGAGGGGATTCTTCTTTGCGCACCTTGAACCAGTACCGGTAGATATCCGGAGCCGTATTGTTCAGGAAATACAGCCGGTAAGCACGGTTATACACCATCACATATCTGCTTCCCTCCGTAGCCGTGAACGTGAACAGGCCGCCTGTCTCTTCCGGCTCGTAGTCCATGGGAACAAGGCTTACCGTTATACCCGTGTCATCGTCCTCTTCGATTTCATACAGCTGGTAATCCATCATATCCACATCGCGCTTCCCCAGCTGTACATAGGTATTAAAAGATGCCTCCGACGCACTTGCACGGTTGACTTTCCTGCCGTTCACATATCTCTCAATGGACACGTCCAGGCCCCAGGCCGCCTTATAGGCTGCCTCATGGTCCGTATCGTAGTCGCCTCCCATCTTGATGGCGTTGGATTCGGACGCGCGTACGCTGTTCTTTTTGTAGACCACCTTATAGGTCACGTCCGCATGGTTCACGTCCATCAGCTCCCGGTCCGCGTCCGTAGTCAGTTCATCCTCCAGGACTGGTACCTCGTCCGGATCCAGGGCCAGCTCCTCACGGCTGCCTCCCCGCACTTCATCCACCACAACAGCGTTGCTGGGGGTTGCCGCCCGTTCATATACCGCTGTCAGCACCAGGTTGGTGTCCGGCATGGCAAAGGTGGCTTCCCTGGAGTTAATCTTGGCATCCATTCCATCCACCGCTCCGATGGTGAACTTCCAGTATAAGAAAGGACGGCCCTCGTCATTGGTTGGTTCTGCTTTGATTTTCACCCAATCGCCTTTGTGGGCTTCCTCGTAACGGTCCGCTCCCACTTCTATGTCACCTGCGCTCACCACCTCACCGTAGATTGTCTGAATGATGTAGTTCGGTAGTTCCAGATCCCCTCCCGGGTCCGTGGTAATAATACTTCCATTTTCCTCGCAGCTCTCTGCCGTGATGGTATTCTGGCCTTTTGGCCGGGCCACCACCGTATACTCCCTGTTGTAATCCAATCCGCTAAAGCTTACGCTTCCCGGGTTTCCGGACACGCTCTGCCATCCTCCCCCACCGGTCTGGGGTGTCGTCACCACATGGCCGTTGCTGTCTAATACCGCGTAGTCGGAGGCCGTGTCCGCGGGCCGTATAAGCAGCTCTGTCTTGCCCTCGTCTTCCTCGTCATAGAGAATCTTATAATTGGTATCCACCACCGGCGTCAGTACCTCTGCACTATCACTGAGGGTACCCTGCACATCCCCTATCATGTCTCCGATCCCAACCCCGGTCTGGCCGGTGGCCTCATATACCACATAGCGCATGCCGGGATACAGGTTGTCAAACACAGTGCGGCTGGTGAGTATGTTGCCCTTGTTCACTGCCAGTACCTTTCCGCCCAGGTCCGTAAGTATATATTTATAACCCTGTGTGGTTCCGAATACCGTGATGCGGCCCTTGCCCTGGCTGTTAAGTCCTGCCGCCGGTTCGGGCTCCGCTACCTCTGTTCCGAAGATGGCTGGATCCGGATAGAACTGGATGGTATACGTCTGGCCGTTCACCAGATCCATATCATCATCCACAGGCTCTCCCTGTACATACCAGTCATCCACCAGGTAATTTACCTCCGGCGTGTACTCCGGAAGACTTGCCTCAATGTCTCCCCACTTCTTATCAAACGTGGTGCGCAGGGTAAGAGGCTGCCCTGCATTGATGGAACCGTGGCTGCCCGCCTCAAAAGCAATTTGAATCCAGGCATCCGGGTTTTCCTCAAAATGAGCGGTTATGACTGCCGCTGCCGTAAACCGATAATCCTGAGGCAGGAGTGTCTCCCCATTGTTCAGGACCCCGTCCCCGTCTGTATCAACAAACCAGCCGCCAAAGCGGTAATAATTGTTCTCCGGCTGCGGTACCGGCATAAGCCGTTTTTCCTTGATGGTTTCCAGGGTATAGGAATTCTCATGCCCCGGGGATATACCATCGTCCAACAGCACGCTGGCCTTAAACCTTCCGCCCGACAGGGCCTGCACATCCTGGGATACGCCGCTGCCGCCCTGCAGGGTTCCGTTAACACCGGGCTTATAAGTAATATCCGCCCACTTAGCCGGAATCCTGTCATGCCTGTACGTAATGATGGCGTCATCATTGGGCATGATTCCCGCCCAGCCGCTGTCGTCAAACTGTATCTGTGCTCCGGCCGGCCGGACCGTATGGGATTCCAGGCTGTAACCATACTGTTCCTGATATTCGCCTTCCACACTGCTGTCCGCCTCGTAAGGTCCTGATACTTCAGGAGGTATGATATCTTTTAAGCTGCTGTCAGCCGTTCCGTTATCCTCATATTTAACAGTAATTCCATATCCCTCGATGGTTGATTCATACAGGTAGACAAGACGCACCGGCTGGTTGGGCATGATACCGTTAAACGTAAAGCTGTCATCAAACTCCCCTCTCACACCATTCACCAGTCCGTCCGCCAGTTCACCCGCCTCTTCTCCCAGGTCAAACCGGTAGCCGGTACACTGGTAGCCGTAAACCTGCGCCGGCTGTGCGCTAATCTCATTCTCCGGATAATACAGGTCGGACTGAGCGGCAGATACCGTAGTACCGTTATTGGTCTGATGCAGGACCTCAAATAGGGATCTGGCGCTTGTATCCCCGTACCGTACTTTGTAACCGTACCGTATGGTCGCATCCTGTCCCGGCATCTTTCCGCTGAATGTACCCGTACCGTTAAACTGGCCTATGGGAACAGATGTGCCGCTGAAATTATATTCTGACGGGATGGTGCTGGAATCCTCCCGGCTCCAGGAATACCCCCTGACCGTCTTTTTCTCTTCCAGAAGCGGCTGCTCCACACTGTAGGCACCTTCCAGAGTGTTGGAAGTGAACATAATATCGCCCGATGCATTAGAGTGCTCTACCGTATAGTTAAACTTTATACTTGGGTCCGCCTCAAATATGGCATAGTAGGTTACAGGTGTCTCCGGGTACACCGGCGGCAGGCTGCTTATGAACTGGGGGTGCTCCCAGTCATTTACCGAACTCCATCCCTTGAATATGTAACCATACCGTGTTGTGGTGGGAAGCAGTGAAGTGACCGGATTGCCTGCTGTTCCCACCAGTGTCTCCGGTTCCGGTGTTCCTCCGTTGCTGTTGAATATAATCTGTGATCCGATTTTGCGGTATTCATAGTTGACTGCCACATCCTGGTTCGGCATGGTTCCGGTAACCCGGCCAAAGTCCGCCCCAGGCGTCAGGTTGGCCGTAAGTGTGGGCGGCGTCCCCTGCTCTATGACCACACCGGCCAGCTCGTATCCTGTGATAGCCGGTCCCGGCGCAAGATCCACCGCTTCTCCGGAAGCTTTTGAGACGGTGGGAATAGGGGTGACTCCGGGGATTGAATCGCCCGTATCAGCGTCCCTCACAGTAAAGCTGATCTAAAGGCCGTTTCGTTTGATTACGGTGTTTCTGTCATTTCCCGTGCCGGCGCCTGTCAGATTCTTAGTGCCCACCGTCACATATACCCCTGTACCGTCCGTTTTTGCCTGATCCGCAAAGAAGTTGTCCGCAAAGGGACTTGGAGCTGTATCCACACCGCTTCCCGACAAAGGAACGGCAATTTTTATCTCCTGGCCGGCCTGCGTGGATATTCCCCCCGGCGACGCGTCAGGCTGCCTGGCCGTTGTAACACCTATCCTTGAGGTGTTCAGGTCACCTGTTACCGTGATGGTCCGCCCCTCCGCCAGATACACATTGGCCTTAGCGCCTGAGGGGGTTGTATTATCCTCTATCATCACATCATTGAGTACATCGAATCTTCCCGTGCTGTCAAAATAGACAGCACCCTTGCCTTCCGAGACATTCCCGGATACCGTACCGTAGTTCATGGAAAGAGACGCGCTGCCTGTTATATTAACGGCACTGCCCTGGCTTGCGCTGTTTCCGCGGCAGTTTTGAAGGTCTGCCCCGCTGTTTATCTCCACTCTGCCGGACACGGCAGATACCAGCGGTTTATTGCTCACACTGCCATTGCCGTCCAGGACAAGATCCGTCAGCTTCAGGGTTGCTCCCGATACATTAAAGATAGGCCCTGTGAAAGAACCGGCACGTTTTAGTGTCTTAATATAATCCGAATCCTCATTGGTAGGGTTGCCGTTCCGGTCATAGTCTGTACTGGCTATGGTAATATCCCTGCCCGAACCTGACACCTCGATAGGGGATGTGATGTCCGGGTAATCCATGATATAGATATATCCCTTCTTATTCCCTATCTTCTGCATGGCATATTCTATGGTTTTAAATGGGCTGCTGTATGTGCCTTCAGCGGCCGTTGAATCCACTCCGGATTCCGATACATAGTACGATGTATCCCTGATTGCAAAGGCGACACGCTTATGTACGATTTCATACGGATGTAGCTGGAAATGCCAGGAATACGCCATACCGGAATCTGTTGCGCTCAAGGAATCTCCTCCGCCTTCGTTGAATACATTGGTTCCCCAATTGCTGTAATGACCAATCCATCTGGTAGTCGGCGGCGTAACCCCAAGGTTGCTGTCATTGGTAATACAGTCAAAGGTAGTTTTCACATGCTGGTTTACCATGTGGAAACCGCGGTTGTTCTTATAGACCGTGGCATAGTCGTCTTCCTTACTGCCGCCTATCATGACATCCGTACCTGTTCCCAGTTTTACGGACCTGCCCGTGGTTCCGCCCTGCCCGCTCTTGTCATAGACATAATAATCCACAAATATGTACTTGTTATCAGGACTTGGCGACAGAGCAATCTTAAGCTCTATTCCCATACTGCTTAAGTCTTCCACAGCGCCGTTCGTACTTCCGTTGGCCCTATACTTTGTTCCGTTATCCACCTGTATATAGGAGGCATACCCCTGCCAGCCAAAAGATGTCTTAATCCCGCTTTGGCTATATTCCGTCTGTCCTGCCTGCAATCCGCACAAATCGAAGCGGTATGTGCTGGTACTGGGATTTTCCCCAGTTCCTCCTCTCGGACCAATCCATGCGTAGGCTGTTCCTTCGCTGGCCCCATTCCCCAGGTTCTCGTTGGGAAGCTCCGTGGAGGCATATGCAACCACGGCCAGCTGCGATAACCCAAGTCCCACGGTCAGGCAAATTGATAAAATCAAGGATACAAAACGTTTCCATATCTGATATAATTCTTTATTCATTCCTCACATTGTCTCCTCACATTAAAAATTCAAACGTTCTTCCTCAGGCAGCCCATCAACCAAAGGTTCCGTATGGCTGCCGGCAATCAGTCCGCCCTCATATCTGTCTTCCTTATTATCAGAATCATGGTGATAGAATCCAGTCCCTTCTTCCCCCTTATACCATCTTGGCTTAAACTCATCATCCACCCTGGCTGCAAACCGGCTGTTTATGATAATCAGCCATCCGCCGTCTTTATCCTTGACAACCTTTTTGTTTCCAGTGATGGTCTTTCCGTTGGCATTGACTACCCGGTAGGAATTTTCGTTCTCACGGACCACACCGTATCCATATTCCTCATCCGCTTCCAGCCTAAGTCCATTTATATAGTAGGAATCCTTTACCCTTTTGAGACGGTTGCGATTGCCATAGGCAACACCATCACTTTTGAACCCAAAGGTGTACACACCATCTTCCAGTTCTATCTTCAACTCATTCCCGGTCTGCATCCTGCCAAGTCCGTCAAATGCATAATACCGACCGTTCACATTCTTTATCTTATTCTGATAAATCTTTCCATTCTGGTCTGTGCGCCACCAGCTGTATTCCCCGTCATCATAATCATCCTGTATCAGATTATCCGACGGATACATCCAAAGCCATGAGTCCCTCAAAAGGCTTCCGCCGTCATACCCCGCAAAAAACCTGGCGGGCACATCACTCGTGGGATTGCTTTTATCCGCGTTGCTGACACTTGCCACCTTGGTCCACCAGGGAAGCATGATTCCATATTCATCAAAGCCGTATGTGCTGCCGTTTATATTTTTTTGTATCAGCCGGTCTCCATTGCTTTTTACCTTTTTGGATCGGTTGTTAAAATACAGCCACACCTGGTCATATTGGTCATAATCCCTGCCGCTGATATCACTCTCCAAATCCTCCAGTCCTCTTAACTCCAGCTGCGAATAATCCAGCCAGCTTTCTGTCTTTAAGGCACCATCTTCATCCGCATAGTACACGCCTTCCTCCAAGGGGTTTTCATCCTCATCCAATGGATTCCCCTCTTCATCAAACCATCCGGTCAGCATACGGCCGCTTTCGTCAAATATGTAGCTCCTGCCGTCCACACTCCTTTTAAAAGAAGATGTGGTACCCCGGTACGCCTTACCGTTGGCGCCAAAATAATACCATCCGGCCTCATGGCCTTTCTCATCCCCCTCTTCCACCAGGACCCATGTATTTTCAGCCCGCGCTCCATCATCAAACACGTAATAAAGGCTGTTCTCCTGTTCAATAAAACAATTCCTCAGCATAATCCCCTGGTCGCCCAGATAGAACCAGGAATCTCTTGACTGTCTCCACGTATTTTGCAGAGGCTCATCATTTTCATCTAAATAGCTCCACTCCCCATCTTCGCTCATCCATCCCTCAACCGCATAGGCGGTCACTGTATGAAGCTTAGTCAGTGCAAAAGCTGTAACGACCAGAGTGCTGGCAATGAGCATTATTCTCTTTTTCATCATCCTACTGTCCTTCCAATCCTTATTTGAAATATATATTTATTTTGAACCCTTTGGCAGGGGCTGCCTTACTCCTCTAAATACACATACTTTTCTTGTCTTCCGTACTGTACCGCCTCTTCATGGGAATCAAAGAAGATGTCCAGCCGCATTCCCCTTACCGCTTTTCCGGTATCCTCCACGGTGTAAATCACGTCATCAATTACAATCCGCGTGCCAAGCGGTATTACAGACGGGTCTGCGGCAATGGTATGGGATGCCCTGGGCACGGTTTCCGATTTCGTCAGCCTTTCCTCCTTTTCCCCGCAGCATATGGTACAGCTGCAGTATCCCGTAACCTGGAACTCCCCCAGATAATCCGGGCCCTCCTCAGGCAAATCGGAATGTCTGTATATGGCGCATTCCTTCCGGCCGAACTGCTTTGCTTCCTCATAGCTGTCAAAATATATCCGCAGCTTCTCTTTGGCCTCTTCATCCACCTTATCCTCAATCACATAAGTATCTCCGTCAATCAGCACCGAGTCCCCTATTTTAAAGACAGACAGTACGCCTGCCGCTGTATGGTGTTCCGCCGGAACTTTCCCGGAATACGTCATGTCACTTTCATCCGAACTGTAGGCCGCCACCTCCCAGTCCCCCAGATATTCAAACTCCGTCTGGATTTCTGACTGGAGTTCTGGCTGATGTTCCGTCCCGCGTTCACTCTGGGCTGATTCCCGGTTCGGACTTATCTCCAGCCGTTCAACCGCATATGGATTATCAATGGTCCCGGTTCCTTCCTGGTCCGGCTGCATCTGTTCCGCACCCGCTGTGGACAGCTGGGAAAGTAAAATCCAGGCCACCAATCCAATCAGACCGCATCCAAAGATTACCGGCCGGAGAAATTTCCTCATCATATTATGCCTTTGGCAGGATCTGCGGAATTCCGTCATCCTGTATCCATGAATGTTATCTGTCATCCTCCCATCCCCCGAGTATCACAAATTATTATGCATGGAGTCCAAATCCATATCTTTCTGTGTTAAAAATTTCCATCTGGTGCCTCCCAAACTTTTGTCCCATGTAATATCACAGTATCTCCACTCCCCATCAAGCCAGGTTCTGTTCCATGCATGGTCTCCGGCATATACGGGTTCACAAATCAGGCCCGCATTCCTGCACAGCATAAGATAAGCGGACACGTATCCCCAGCACACAGCATTGCCGTTTATAACCGCATCATAGATGGTCCTGTTCCTCAGTGTCTGATCATAGGAAACATTATCATAGACCCAATCATAAAAATACTCAGCCTTCTCCCTGTCTCCCAATGTCCTGCATTCCTGCACCACCTCAGAGAGCCTGTCCTGAACCTGTCTGTGTTCTGATACCGCCCGGTCCGGATTCCCGCAAGACACATAAATGGCAAACTTCCCATTTTCATCAAATGAGTATAATGTCACCTCTTCTTTTCCCAAATATATGTACCGGTAATAATATCTGCCAAAGGAAAAGGCTTCCTCCTGAGAGTCAAAAACAATATCAGTTTTTATAAAACCGCCGTCTTCTCTCCCTTCTTTGAGTGCGTCCATCACATCTTTCCCAAGGCATTCAAATTCCGGATACTGGTTGCACATTTGGCTGGAAAGTTGTCCAGCAGAGCCCGCTTGGCCAGCGGAGGATTCTGTCTGCTGCATTGCAAACAAATTTTTGGTAAAACAGATATTCATGATAAATACAAAAACAAATAAAAAGCAAATAGAACTGAATTGCTTGATTTTTTATCCCTCCCGTCCTGTTTTTACAACTAAATATTTCTTTTGTTGTAACTAAAAACAGGGAGGGGGTTGATAAAACGGGATAATTACTGACTATAGGAAATTTTAAGAGAATTAATTCTGAAGTTTGAGAAAAAGATAAATAACAAAAATTGCGAAGATAATATCAAGTTGGTTTAATTTATTACCCAGCTTGCTTTTTATATCCTTTTTTATCGAAATATTTTTAAAAATATGTAGAATTTTGTCAACAAATGTAGTATACTTTTTTTAAATCTTTCAGGAATATCCTAAAGTACAACAAAAGAAATATTCTGTTGTATCATGCAGCAGCAATCTCATTTTTTCCAACTGCAGTCTGTGCTGGCTTCCACTCTCCTTTGTATAAATTCTGGTGGTATTAATATCCCTGTGTCCCAGGATATCCGCTAATTTTGACAAATTTTTTTCTATTTCATAATATGTCCTCGCAAAAAGGTGTCTCAGATTGTGGGGAAATATCTTTTCAGCCTTGACGTTGGCCTCTGTGCCAAGCGCTTTCATTTCCCTCCATATATTACTCCGGTCCAAGGCCTTGCCGTTTTTTGTTACAAAAATCATGCCTGAACTGATATTATTTTTTTGCGCATAAGAACGAAGAAGCGAACATAGCTGGCTTGTTAACAGCACGGTCCTTATTCTGCCCTTACACTCAATCTCCGCCTGTCCCTTTTGAATAGCCGCCACCGTGATAAACGACAATTCTGATACGCGGATCCCGCTTGCGCAGATAGTCTCCAGCACAAGGGCCAGCCGTTCATTCCCATTGGCAAAGGCCGCTTTTACAAGCCTCTCATATTCGTTCTTTGTCAATTCCTTTCTCTCAGGATAAAAGGAACTTTTGCTGATTTTTAAAAATTTGCTTTCACATCCATCCCATCCACAATATTTGAAGAATCCATTGAGTGCGGCTATGACACAATTAATGGTAACCGGGGTGATATGTTCCCGCAGGTTTGCTTTCCATAGAAGTACCATCTCCTTGGTAACCGGTTCATCACCGATAAACTCTTTAAATTGTTTTAAATAATGTCTGTATTTCTTTACTGTTTCCATGCTTCTCTCACAACTTTCCAGCCATTGACCAAACGCTTCTATCTTCTGGTAAGTTATGAGCCTTTCACTTTTTCTTTTCATTCCGTCCTCCTGAAATTACGTAAAATGATATAGTATGCTCAGACGGCAAAAAACATCCAAT
>ERZ773118.1127-NODE-1127-length-17965-cov-3.88749_pt1 | contig 17965 bp, 15 predicted proteins | sample MGYA00580562_ERZ773118 | MGnify/ENA primary metagenome ERZ773118 (study PRJEB29015, sample SAMEA2737878) | human gut metagenome | biome: human gut; feature: human-associated habitat; material: faeces | place: China | collected 2012 ... | reverse complement strand
CAGAAGGCCGGCCTTATATCCGATTTTTCCTGCCCCAGCGACGGGGAACTCTATATCAAGCAGGATAAGGATGGAGTCATCACGATCCGGTGTACATACCACGACGATGGCAAGAAAGATTCCGGAAGTTCCGGCAAATTCCCCGGATCCGATACATTTAAAAAACTTCAGGAATTTATCGAGACGGATTGGTCCGGGAAAAGGATAAATAATGACAACATTTTAAGAGAGTATTTTAAAAAATACGGAAAAAATCTTGAAAATGTGAAAGTAGACGATGCGATCAGTTCATCCCAGCGCGAGAAACTGATTGACGAAATTGCAAAAAAGACCGGTATTTCCCGTGATACGCTGACTTCTGCCTTTGACGCATTTCAGGGAAAGGAATATAGTGCTGTTCCTTATGTAACAGGAAAAACAGGGGAAGTTATCATGTATTACTCCACCAACGGACTGGAGAATGACCGCACCCACGATCCGACGAACCTGCTGTATTATAATGGATCATGGTATTTTTATCCGAATATGAACGGAAGCAAAAATCAATTCTCGCCAGGCTATATCCTCCCATCCTTAGGTAACTCCGATGATGTTCAAAAAACGCTGGAGGCAAACGGATGCATTAAAATACAATAGACATACAGCCAATGACTCAAACGGCAAAAGCCGCTGCCCTATAGGGCAGCGGCTTTTGAACTTACTGTGCCTCGCTATCCGTATCCACCTGATCATCCGTCTTGACATCATTCGCATACGGCTCCTGCTCTTCTACCTTCATAGTAACGCTTAGATCATTAAAATCAACTTTCTTCCAAACGCTCTTATTGACCTTGATATCCGCCTTCTTAAGCCACTTCTCGCAGGTCTTGGTGTAAAGATCCGTCTTTCTGTCATTTACGATAGACTGCTTCTTGGTATCCGTGGCCTCTCTGTCAAACAGGCTGGTGACCTTTCCAATATAGCATCCATTCTCAGCCTCGATCATCTCCGTCACTTCGCCTTCTCCCAGCTTGTCTGCCGCCGCGATCAGATCTGCTGACGGAGTGGATGAATCCTTGTCAAATGTTATTGTGCTTGCTTCCACGCCTTGTTCTGTGGCAAGCGCGCCGAAGTCTTCCGCCGTCTTGGCTGCTTCCGCAAAATTCTCTGCCTTGCTCTTGACCTCTGCCTTCTCTTCATCAGACAGATCTACGGATTTGCCCTCCTCATCCTTAGTCGTATAAGGGAACAGCACGTACTGCATGCTCTTCTGGGCTGCCTCTTCATCGGATACTTCCGTATCAGCGCCGGCCTGGATTGCCTCCGTCATCTTCTGCTGGATCGCCATAAGCGTCATCACACGCTTCACCGTCTTTAACGAGCCACTGATTTTTTCCTTGTCTTCCAGGGCATTTGCCTCGTCAAACTCTTTTGCAGTACTCTCTATGGCATTCTTTTCCTTGTCAGACAGAGAGACCTCATAGTCTCCCATATGCTCTTCCAGAAGAATCATAGTCTCCAGCTGCTTGAGCACGGAGTCTTTGACGGATTCTTCGTAAGTCTGGCCTTCCGTCGCTTCGGAATTCCACATGTCTTCTCCCAGATATCCTGCGTAATAAGTCTCATACTGGGCCTGTGTATATCTTGCATAGAAATTAGCAATGTCGGCTGTGATCTCTTTGTCGCCTACCGTGGCAACCACATCGTCGTCTTTGAACGATCCGCAGCCGGTAAGGGAAGTCACTGCAAGCATCCCTGCCATTGCGAGTATCAATATCTTTTTTTTCATATTCTTGTATACCCTCCTTAGTACCGTTAACTTCTCTATTATATCCTTTTTTTACTGGTCAATCAATCCTTTAATTCCAATTAGCACATTTTTCACAACCGCCAGCACATCCGTATTTTTCTCTTTTTTATTGCGGCTCTTCTTCTCATATAAGAAGCAAGGGTTCTCTGCATCTGCCTTAAAGGTCAGATCCCCTTTAAACTGCTCCAGAAGTCCGGGTATCTTCTGGGGCTGGACTTTGGCCTTCTCATACATGGAGAAGGTAAATCTTTCCCCTTTCTGCTCCACCGCCGTCACGTAGGCGCTGTGAGCGATCGCTTTCAGGCTTGCGACAGCCAGGAGAGTCTCCACCTTTTTGGGGATGTCTCCGTCAATCAGCTCTTCCAGCATGTCTTCCATCTCTTCTTCATTTTCAATGGCCGCCACCCGCTTATAGATATCCAGTTTCTGGTACTCGTTGGGAATATAGGAATCCGGGATATATGCATCCACGTTCAGATCCATCGTAGTGTTGAAGGTCTCTTCTTCCATCTCGCCTTTTAAATGCTTCACTGCCTCATTGAGCATTTTACAGTATAGGTCGTATCCCACGGCCTCCATATGGCCATGCTGCTCAGCGCCCAGAAGATTGCCGGCTCCCCGGATTTCAAGATCCCGCATGGCAATCTTGAATCCCGATCCCAAGTCTGTAAACTCCCGGATCGCGGCCAGCCTTTTTTCCGCAACTTCCCGGAGGAGCTTATCTCTCCGGTAAAGGAGAAAGGCATAAGCCATTCGGTTAGAGCGCCCTACCCTTCCCCGCAGCTGATAGAGCTGGGACAGGCCCAGATGATCGGCGTCATGGATAATCATCGTATTTACATTGGAGATGTCCAGCCCAGTCTCAATAATCGTTGTGGATACCAGCACGTCTATCTCTCCGTTGATAAAGTCGTACATGATCCTCTCCAGCTGGTGCTCCTTCATCTGCCCGTGGGCGTATTCCACCGTGACATCCGGAACCAGTTTCTGGATATGGCCTGTTATCTCCGCTATATCCTCCACCCGGTTATAGACATAGTATACCTGCCCCTGCCTTCCGCATTCTCTCTCGATCGCTTCTCTTACCATCTCGTCGTTATACTCCATGACATAGGTCTGGATCGGCATCCTGTCGTTGGGGGCCTCTTCCAGCACGCTCATATCCCGGATTCCGATCAGGCTCATATGAAGCGTCCGCGGAATCGGCGTTGCCGTCAGAGTCAATACATCCACATTTTCCTTCAATTTCTTAATCTTTTCCTTATGCTGGACGCCGAAACGCTGCTCCTCATCGATGATCAGAAGTCCCAGATCCTTGAATTTCAGATCGTCGCTTAAGACCCTGTGGGTACCGATCACAATATCCACCAGGCCTTTCTTGGTATCCTCGATGGTCTTCTTCTGCTGGGCCGGAGTCCGGAATCTGCACATCAGATCCACCCGAACCGGAAAGTCCTTCATCCTCTGGGCAAATGTATTGTAATGCTGCTGGGCCAGGATCGTGGTGGGTACCAGATAGACGACCTGCTTATCCTCCTGTACTGCCTTGAAGGCTGCCCGGATGGCAATCTCCGTCTTTCCATATCCAACGTCCCCGCAGATCAGGCGGTCCATAATCTTATGGCTCATCATATCCCGCTTGACGGCCTCGATAGCAAGCAGCTGGTCCTCCGTCTCTTCAAAGGGGAACATTTCCTCGAATTCCCTCTGCCAGACTGTATCCTCTCCATATACGTAGCCTTCCTGCTCCTGTCTTGCAGCGTACAGCCTGACCAGATCTTTCGCGATCTCTCTTACTGCCCCTCGGACTCTGGTTTTGGTCTTCGTCCATTCCTGCGTGCCCAGACGGTTTAATTTGGGCTTCTTGGCATCCGCGCTTGCATATTTCTGAATCAGGTCCAGCTGGGTAGCCGGGATATATAGGTTGCCTCCCTGGGCATAGGATATCTTCATATAGTCTTTAGATATCTTATCTACCTCGATCTTCTCGATGCCCTGGTATATCCCCAGGCCATGGTTCTCATGAACCACATAATCTCCGACCTTAAGTTCCGCAAAACTCTGTATCTTTCGCCCTTCATAGGTCTTACGCTTCTTCTTTTTCTTCGTCTTTCCGAAGATATCCGTCTCCGAGATCACCGTAAACTTCAGCATCGGATACTCATAGCCATATGCCACATGTCCATAAGCCGTCATAATCTCTCCGGGCGCCACTTCCCGGTCCAGCTCATCGCTGTAATAGCTGCTCAGATTATAATCCCTTAAATCCTCCGCCAGACGCTTCGCTCTGGTCCTGGATCCGGATAGGAGAACCACCCTGTATCCATTCCTTTTCAGACGCTTCAAATCCTGCGTCAGCATGTCAAAACTGCTGTTATAAGGATTAACGCTTTTCGTCTGAAGACTGAAGGAGGCTTTTGTCTCCAGTCCCCTGCACTTCATATCCAGGGCAAAAAAGCCGACGCTGCTATAAGCGTTCATTTTCTTTAGGATCTCTTCCGTATGATACAGCTGCACTTCCGCGTCCGTAACTTCGTATCCGCTTTCCACCCTCTTTTTCTGGGCTTCCAGAAACTCTTCTTCCACTCCCTGCCCTTTTTCAATCAGGCGGACCGGCTCATCTAAGAACAGGATCGTCTCTTCCTTTGGAAAATAGTCCAAAAAGGAGACGCCCTTCTCCCCTTCCTGCGGAAATTCCACCGCCGGACAGATCGACACCTCTTCCAGATTCTCGATGGATCTCTGGGTCTCCACGTCAAAAGTACGGATCGAATCCACTTCATCTCCCCACAGTTCTATCCGGATCGGAAGTTCTTCTGTAAGCGGATAGACATCCAGTATGCCGCCTCTTACCGCAAACTGGCCAGGAGCCTCAATCTGCACTTCCCTGTCATAGCCCAGCGCCACCAGCCTGGACTGCATCTCTTCCAGATGAAGGGTACTGTCATTTTCAATCCGCACCGTCTTTTCAACAATTACATCCTTGGGCAGAAGGGAGTCCATGAACGCATCGAAACTGGTGACCACCGTAGCCTCTTCGCCTGCTGCCACCGCCTGGATCACTTCCATCCTCTGACTTACCAGTTCCTTGCTCCTTAAGTCTGCCTGGTAAAAGAGCAGGTCTTTAGCCGGATACAGATAGGTATTCGGATCCAGGAAGCGATACTCTTCATAGACTTGTTTTGCCTTGGATTCACTTGAACAAGCGATGACTCTGTAATTACAGCCATCGCTCAACGCATACATCATATGGGTTTTCTGGGAATTCACGCATCCGCAGACTCGTATCATCCCCGCGCCTTTTCTTATGTCCCTGCTAATTTCTTCAAATTCTGCTAATTCATTCAATGGCCTGATTAAGGCTTGCATATCTTAGGCCTCCTTAGGCTTTACTTTTCTGTTAAACTTATTCATGGCCTCATCCATCTCTCCTCTGAGGATCATCTCCACCGCTTCCACAGCCTTCTGGTATCCTTCCTCCATGATGGCGCGCTCTTCTTTCGAGAAACGACTGAGGACATAGTCTGCCAGATCATATTTCTTCGGCTTTTCTCCTACGCCAACCTTGATTCTTGGAAATACTTCCGTCCCAAGATGGCTGATAATATTCTTCATTCCATTATGGCCGCCGGCGCTTCCTTTTTTACGGATTCTAAGTTGTCCGACATCCAGACTGATATCATCGTAGACAACCAAAAACTCGCTCTCTTCATCAACCTTATAATAATCCACCAGGCCGCCCAGACTCTCGCCGCTAAGATTCATGTAGGTCTGCGGCTTAGCCAGAATTACTTTCTTCCCCTCTATGATTCCTTTTCCAATCAGGGCTCTGTTCTTCCTGCCGTCTACAGATATATTATATTTGCCAGCCAGCGTATCTATGACATCGAAGCCGGCATTATGCCGCGTGCCTTCGTATTGTAATGTAGGGTTTCCAAGTCCCGCTATAATAAACATTCTTCTCACCTCAGTTTCTATTCCTTTCCATTCTACAAGAAGCCGTCATATTTGTCACGTAAAAGAAATGAATAATTTGCTGTCTTTTTTCATACATTATAGAAAGTAAAAAATATCATACACAATACAGGAGGGTCTCAATGAGTTCCAAAACAAAAATCGTCGTATTGCATATGAAGGAGATTATTTACACGGCAGTCTTCGCCGCACTGGCAATCATACTTATCCTGCTGCTGGTATTCATGTTCCTTCCCAAAAATAAAGAGTCCAAAACCAACGAGGAGAAATACATGCCAGGAGTATACACATCCACCGTCACGCTTAACAACACCGCCCTGGAGGTGGAAGTGACCGTGGATGAGACACATATCAATTCCATCCGCTTCTCCAACCTGGATGAGTCGGTAACTACCATGTTTCCTCTGATCCAGCCGACTATCGAGGACATTGCCGAACAAGTATATGACTCCCAGTCTCTGGATAACATTCAGTTGTCCGAGGATAGCCCCTATACTTCCCAGATTATTGTAAATGCCATTGACGAGGCATTGAAAAAAGCCGAAACTACCAAGTAGTTGCGGCTTTTTATATGTTCTTCATAATGATTCCTATCCTTCTACGATCAGATATCTTCCACCCGGAAGCGGGAATACTTCTGATGCTTCCTCAATCTCTTCAAGAGACATGCTGTCTACATCCAGACCTTCCTCTTCTAGAAACTCCTTCACTTCATCGATGTTCTCCACGACCGCTGCCATGCAATCCTCCAGGAATGCTTCCGCCTCTTCCAGCGTCTCCGCGACCGGCTCATCAAACAACTGTGCCTGGTTTTTCAGGAACGTCTTCAGGCACTCCTCATCGTACTCATACATTTCTCTAACCTCCCTTAATTTCTTTTCCTTGCTTCATACGAACTGCATCAGTTTTTCCGGACTGTCTATGATAGTTCCGGCGCCTGCAGCCTTCAATGCTTCTCTTGACCGGAACCCCCAGGATACGCCCACCATGCGAACCCCTGCGTTTCTGCCTGTCTCCACGTCCACTTCGGAATCCCCCACATACAGGCATTCTTCCCTGCCAGCCTGCATCTCCTCCAGCAGTCTGTAGATTCCGTCAGGATCCGGCTTTCTCGCAATTCCTTCCTTCTGTCCCTGCACGCAGTCAAACACATCTTCTCCAAAGATACGCTCTACCACTTTCTTCGTCTGCTGATGGGGCTTGTTGGAGAGAACCGCCAGCTTTATTCCCTTGTCTTTCATCTGCTTAAGCGTTTCGGTGATGCCTTCATAGGGTGTTACAAGATATGTACAGTTTTCATCAAATATACGTCCGTATACTTCCATTCCTTCCTCAATTCTTGAAAGTTCCCTATCTCCAGCTGCCTCCAAGGCACGTTCCATCAGATATCTCGCGCCGTTGCCTACAAAACTGCGGCACTCATCGGTAGTAATCTGGGGAAGTCCCATCTCTTTTAATGTCTCTTTCACCGAAAAAGCCAAGGATTCCAATGTATCGGTCAAAGTTCCGTCAAGATCAAATATACAAGCTTTCATAATACATATATCCTCCATGCAATAATCATAGTATGACTATAGGAAAAATTCAAGGGGAATTTCGCAATCCATTCCCCTTAAGTGAGATACTGGCGCATCAGCCGCAGCGCATTCTTTTCCAGACGGCTTACCTGGGCCTGGGAAATCTTGATCTCATCGGCAACTTCCATCTGCGTCTTCCCCTCAAAGAACCGCAGTTTGATAATATACCGTTCCCGTTCTCCCAAATGCTGCATCGCCGCTTCTAATGACAAGTCCTCCACCCACTTTTCTTCCTTATTCTTTGTATCGCTGATCTGATCCATTACATACAGGGCATCGCCTCCGTCATTATATACCGGCTCCTGAAGGCTCATGGGAACCTGAATGGCGTCCAGGGCAAACACGATATCCTCTTTGGATATTCCGATCTCTTCCGCAATCTCCTGGACTGTGGGCTCTTTTAGGGTCTGCTTGATATAATTCTCTTTTGCATAGATTGCCTTATACGCCGTATCACGAAGCGACCGGCTGACACGGATGGAATTATTGTCCCGCATATAGCGCCTGATCTCGCCGATGATCATGGGCACCGCATAAGTAGAAAACTTCACATCCAGTTCCGTATTAAAATTATTGATCGCCTTGATCAGGCCGATACAGCCGATCTGGAACAGGTCATCCGGATTCTCATTGCTTCCTCCAAACCGCTTTATCACGCTGAGCACAAGGCGTAGATTTCCTTTGATATATTCTTCCTTCGCCTCTGCATCCCCCGCTTTTATGCGCGCAAACAAAGCTTCCTTTTCCTCTTCTTTCAGGATTGGAAGCTTTGCCGTATTCACACCACATATTTCAACTTTTCCCTGTGCCATTGTCAGAACCCTCCTACTAGATGAATGAATAATTAATATCTAGTAAAATGATTCTCCATAAGCTCTTTTGTTATTCTTTACACCGCCAAAATAAAAAAAGTTTTAGACCTTGACAAAACATTGAAACCCAAAAAGCCACATGCTATAATTATAAAAATTATTGAAATCATTTTGAAAGGCGGCCCCTATGAAAAGATTCCAGATGCTACTACTCTTATTGCTCATCTTTTTTGCCGGGCTGTTTTTTGTTTCTATTGATAACAATTCTCACAATGCATCCTCTTACAAAGAGCGGCCTGCCTCCCATGCAGAGGGCTATATCTGCCAGCCGGCGGCTATCACGCCTTATATGGAAGCCTCAAGCGTATATCCGGGTTCTCAAAAAAAGGCGTCTTTCAGAAGAGGAGGGTCCCTGATGCTGCGTCTTCCTGTCCTGTACGCATGCTGCCGGATTCCTTACCTCCTGGGGCTTTCCGCAAAGTACAGTCGTCTTTTTCACCCGACAGGCAGCCTCTTGGCTTCTATGATTTTCATGCTCCAGATTTGGATCATTCACCAGGCAGATGGAAAAAAGCGTTCTCCTTTGTATAAAACCAGCAATTTTATATAAAGGAGAATAGAATACTATGGAAATAAACGATCTCTTAATGCTGCTTGGCGGGCTGGCTCTATTTTTGTATGGCATGCAGATGATGAGTACCGGTCTTGAGACCGCCGCAGGCAACAAGATGAAGACGATCCTTGAGAAACTGACCTCCAATCGCTTCAAAGGTGTTCTGGCAGGCGCTGCCATTACCGCTGTCATCCAATCTTCTTCCGCCACCACCGTCATGGTCGTAGGCTTCGTCAATTCTGGCCTTATGAATTTAAGCCAGGCCGTATGGGTAATTATGGGAGCCAATATAGGAACCACGATTACCGGACAGCTGATTGCGCTGGATATCGGGGCGATCGCGCCTTTGATCGCATTTATAAGCGTTGCCGTCATATTGTTTTCCAAGAATGATAAAGTAAAGCATATCAGTTCCATTTTTGCGGGACTGGGCGTACTGTTTATCGGCATGGATATGATGGGCGAGGCGATGGCGCCGCTGCAGTCGTCCCCTGCTTTTCTGAAGCTTATGACTACCTTCCAGAATCCACTTGCGGGCATACTGATCGGTGCCGCATTTACTGCTATCATCCAGTCTTCCTCCGCTTCGGTGGGAATCTTGCAGGCTCTGGCGGCCACGGGGACAATCCCCTTATCCGGCGCTGTCTATATCCTGTTCGGACAGAATATCGGCACTTGCATTACCGCTGTCCTGGCTTCCATCGGCACAAAAGTCAACGCAAAGCGTACCACAGTGATCCATCTGCTGTTTAACATCATAGGCACGCTGATCTTTACCTGCATCTGCATGGCAACACCTTTCGTATCCTTTATGGAGACGCTGACTGGCAATCCTGTGGCACAGATAGCCAACGTTCACACCACGTTTAATATTGTAACCACGCTGATCCTTCTGCCCTTTGGCGGCCTCATGGCCAAGGCAGCCGTCCGGCTGCTCCCGGATACAAAAGCCAGCGAGCCTCAAAAAAGGAAGCTGGAATACATTGCGCCTTTTGAAGGCCATTATTCCATGGGACATGCCGCCGTTGTCCTCTCCCAGCTTAGCAATGAAGTGTCCAGAATGTCCGGCATGGCAAAAGACAATGTAGAAGCCGCTTATGACGCGCTTTTAAATGGTGACTCGAAAGCCCTGGAAGCCATAGAAGAACGGGAGTCCTACATAGATTACCTGAATGAGGAGATTGCAAAATATATCGTAAGCCTGATGTCTGTGGAGATGTCCGAGAAAGATTCCAAGTGTATCAATAATTATTACATGATCATCAGCAATATAGAAAGAATCGGAGACCACGCGATGAACATCGCTGAATATCTGAAGTCTTTGAAAAAATGGTCCGTGCGCTTCTCCGATAACGCCATCTCGGAGATACGCAAGATGAAGCAGGTGAGCCTTAAGATCCTGGAATGTCTGGAGCGTGCGGATGAGGAAAATAGCCAGTTTCTTCTGGAGCAGGCCGCGAAATATGAAAATCTCATCGATGATATGCAGAAGAAATACCTGAAACGGCAGATAAAAAGGATTCGCAAGGGAAATTGCAAGGCGGAGGCCGGCATCCTCTTTTCCGAACTGCTCACGGACTTTGAGCGAATTGGCGACTATGCCCTTAATCTGGCTGAATTATATGCCGATATGTAGAATAACAAAAGATGGATTTGCAGCAATTTGCTGCAAATCCATTATTTTTCCCAATATCCCGGATTGGAGGCACATCAGTCGCGATCCCATTTATCCGTAAGATTTTGGATCTGATTCTCAAACTTCGCAAGATCCTTGTTGGCAATGCCTTCGTTCTTATATACCACGTCAAGCAGCCGCTTCGCCGCAGCGACCACTCGCCCAAATGCCGCCGTCGCCTTGGCTCTTGCCGGCTTCTCTGCCGCCTTCTTAGGCATCTTCACGCCTTCGCTTAGGATCTCGTTGGAGGCAAGATCCACGCATCCGCCTGAATACGGCGCAAAGGTCGGACAGCCGATCGTATCTTCCACCAAGTTCGCGAAGTGATCCGTCACCGTATCTTCGCCGTGCACTACGATCACCCTGTCAGGCTTCTGAGTAAATCCTTTCAGCCAGTTCAGCAGCCCGTTCATATCTGCGTGGCCGCTGATTCCTTTCACATCCACGATCCGCGCATTCACCGTAATATTCTCGCCAAAGAGCTTGACGCTCTGCGCGCCCTCGATCAGCTTGCGCCCCAGCGTTCCTACTGCCTGGTAGCCTACGAAGCATATCGTACACTCGCGCCGCCACAGATTATGCTTCAGATGATGGCGGATGCGGCCAGCCTCGCACATTCCCGATGCAGAGATGATAACCTTGGGCTTATCATCAAAATTGATCATCCTGGACTCGTCGCTTGTAATCGTAGTCTTAAGTCCAGGAAAGATCAGCGGATTGATTCCTTTCTCCACCAGAGCCATCGCCTCTTCATCAAAGCAGGATTTCACATTCTTATTAAATACGTTGGTGGCTTCAATCGCCAGCGGGCTGTCTACATAGACTTCGAATCCCTGGTACTGGGGCAATAGCCTTTTTTCCTTGATCTCTCTGATAAAATATAGCAGTTCCTGGGTTCGGCCAACCGCAAAAGACGGAATGACCACATTGCCGCCCTGATCAAAGGTCTCCTTCAATATCTTCGTAAATTCTCCGATATAATCCGGCACCTCATCGCCATGGGTCCTATCTCCGTAAGTGGATTCGATCACCACGTAGTCTGCCTCGGCTACTTTCTGCGGATCTCTGATAATGGGCTGGTTGGTATTTCCTACGTCTCCTGAAAATACTATCTTTTTAGAAATCCCATCTTCCGTAATCCACACTTCAATGCTGGCGGATCCAAGCAAATGCCCCATATCATTGAATCGGACTTCTATGCCTTCGCATAATGTGATCTTTTGCCCGTAATCGCAGGGCGCCAGCAATTTGATGGCCGCATCCGCATCTTCCATAGTATAGAGCGGCTCATACGTCTCCTCGCCGCTTCTCTTAGCCTTGCGATTTCTCCATTCCGCTTCTGATTCCTGGATGTGCGCGCTGTCTCGCAGCATGATGTTGCACAGATCCGAAGTAGCGAAGGTCGTCACAACATCGCCTTTGAATCCCTGCCTGCAAAGAAGCGGAATCTTTCCGGAATGATCAATATGCGCATGGGTCAGAAGAATATAGTCAATCTCCTTTGCCGTCACAGGAAGTTCCTGATTCTCATACAGATCAGGCCCCTGCTCCATACCACAGTCGATCAAGATATTTTTTCCGCATGCTTCCAACAGATGACAGCTTCCAGTTACTTCGTGGGCTGCACCAATACAGCTAAGCCTCATATACCCAACCCCTTTTTTTCTTCTATTGTATCATCTTTTCAGGGCCTGCGCTATGAATACTTTACCATCTCCCGTTTTAACCGCTGCATGATCTTTTTCTCAAGCCTTGAGATGTAAGATTGGGAGATCCCAAGCATATCTGCTACTTCTTTCTGGGTCTTCTCCTCGCCATCCGGCGTTCCCAGACCAAACCTCATCTTAATAATAGTCCGTTCCCGCCCGGACAGGCGGCTGATGGCTTTGACCAGAAGCTTCCGTTCCACTTCGTTCTCCAAATCTTTATAAATGGTATCCTCGTCCGTCCCCAGAATATCCGAGAGCAGCAGTTCATTCCCGTCCCAGTCCACATTCAGCGGCTCATCGATGGATACCTCCATCTTGGTCTTGTTGTTCCTGCGAAGATACATCAGGATTTCATTCTCTATGCACCTGGAAGCATAGGTTGCCAGCTTGATATTCTTCTCCGGATTAAACGTATTAATTGCTTTTATCAATCCAATCGTGCCTATAGAAATCAAATCCTCTACTCCGACTCCCGTATTGTCGAATTTCTTCGCGATATACACCACCAGCCTCAGGTTATGCTCGATCAGCGTCTTCTTTGCTTCCTCTTCGTCCTCCGATCCCAAGTCATTGATAGCCGCCGTCTCTTCCTCCGTATTAAGGGGTGCAGGCAGTATATCGGAGCCGCCTATGTAATGGACATCCTTCTTGTCCGGGAAAAGCAGCGCTTTGAAGTCGGGTATTACCTTTAGTTTAAATTGATGCGGTACTGCTACTTTTATCATCATCATCTATTCCTCCTACCAAAATCTCAGGATTTATAATCATCTTATATTTATCAGCGGTCATCTCATTCTCGCAAATAGCCACCATCGGTTCTGCAATCCATTGCTTTTTGTCATTGCGTATGCACATTTTATCCAACGTCACAAGAGGCATGACCCCTTCCGTCTTGCCGATGGAATGATAGGGAATGTAGCGTAATCTGACTGCCTCGCTCCCCGCGAGAAGCTCTCTTGCCACATCCTGGTCCAGAATGCATACCGGATTCCCTGTCAGTTCATCCCTCAGGCTGTTTCCCGTATCAATCAACGCCTGTACCTGACATTTTCTTCCATTCATATAAAGTTCTGCCTGGCATCGGTACTGGTTCTGCCTGGAAAGATAGGAAATCAGGCTCCAGATGCCGGACACCGCATAGTAGCTGGCTACTGCCAGTACAAAGAACAGGCTTCCGATCCGCATATACTGTCCGAGGAATTGAAATACCCCACCTGTCAGGAACCCGCTGATATACAGCAGTATCCATGCCCTCAGCATATCTGATCCCCACTTGACTAAAAGCCCTGCCCTGATCATTAAAACATTCACCATGCCATGGAACAGTACGAATTTGACAAACGTATAGGGAACTGGAAGAATTATAACCAGACAAGTCAGTGCTGATCCGAGGAGCGCTCCTAATGCAATGCGTCCATACTTGACTGGACATTTCAGCATCTTCCTTACAGCCGCAAGAAGGATATAATCCATCGTAAAGTTCACCGTGAAAAACACGTCTATGTACAATTCATAATACACGTTCCACCTTCTTTCTCTTTGGGTATACTAAATCGATTTGGTACGTGGGCAAGATTCATTATACGAGTTGCTCCAAAAAGATTTTGTCAGATGATGGAGTCCATTTTTATTTTCGTTCGACAGCACCTTCAAGACACAAGATATAGATTCCCATAAGATGATTTTTTCGGATTTGTCTTATGCTGGCATACAACACTTTGTATCCTTCATTGGCATAAAAGAAAGAATTTTGTGGAATAAAAAAAGAATTTCTTGACAAAACTTGTCGTAATAAGAGGATATATAGAAAAATAGAACGGAAAATAGAAAAAAAGCCAGATACATGAAAATCATGCATCTGGCTTGCTATTATTATTATTTCTTGAAGAAATCCGGTATCTTGATAGACTGTTCCTTCACCTTGCTAGTTGGGGTTCTTGGCGTCTCTAAGGATGGCGTAGTTCCTCCTACCGGACGCTTTGCCGCATTGGTAGTGCCGCCGCCTTTCGTAGGCGCCATGCCAAAGTCGATCCTTGGAGATGCCTGGGAAGTCTGCGCCGGCTGTACCGGTCTTTCATATCCCTGGGCATGCGTCGCCGCTGTATGCGGCACGGAAGAAACTCTTGGGTTTTCAAGTCTTGCTTTTAGTTTGGAAGCGCTTCCTCCCACATTGTGAAGGCCTGTGGCAATAACCGTAATGGTCGCCTCATCCGCCCTGGAATCATCATACATGGCACCGAAGATGATGTTGGCATCCTCTCCTGCCAGTTCCTGTACATACTCTGCCGCATCCGATGCATCCATAAGGGTGATATCGCCGGATACGTTAATGATGACATGAGAAGCTCCGGCAATGGTTGTCTCAAGAAGCGGACTGGCAACAGCCTGCTTAACTGCCTCAAGAGCCTTATCATCGCCACGTCCCTGTCCGATACCGATATGCGCGATTCCTTTGTCCGTCATAACCGTCTGGACATCGGCAAAGTCAAGGTTGATAAGCGAAGGTACATTGATAAGGTCTGTAATACCCTGGATACCTTGCTGCAATACTTCATCCGCCTTCTTAAGGGCTTCCGGCATAGTGGTGCGTCTATCTACTACTTCCAGCAGTTTATCATTCGGGATAACAATCAGAGTATCCACGCTTTCTTTTAATTTTTCAATTCCCGCAAGGGCATTGTTCATACGTGTCTTTGACTCGAAGCGGAAAGGCTTTGTCACAACGCCTACCGTCAGTGCGCCCTGTTCTTTCGCAATCCGCGCAACTACAGGCGTCGCTCCGGTACCTGTGCCGCCGCCCATGCCGCAGGTTACGAATACCATATCCGCGCCTTTTAATGCGGCTGATATCTCCTCTGCGCTTTCTTCTGCTGCCTTTTCTCCAATCTCGGGCCTTGCGCCTGCTCCCAGTCCTTTGGTAATCTTGTCCCCAATCTGCATAAGCGTCGGAGCCTTACATAACTGCAATGCCTGTTTATCTGTATTAATAGCTATAAATTCAACACCGGCAATCTGCTCGTCGATCATTCGGTTGACGGCGTTATTTCCGCCCCCTCCGACTCCAACAACAATTATTTTTGCCGCTGCTTCTGATTCGTTCGTTTTAATTTCTAGCAAGGGTTTCTCCTCCTTTGTTATCCTTATTATATATTATACATCCCGTATATAAAGCAAATGAAAAAAGTTCAGTCTGCCATATATAGTATATAATATAGACTTTTGTATAAAATATCAATAGAATTACAGTATTTTTCTTATTTTTCTTCCGGAAATTCTCCAATATCAAAGGTAATTGTCTCAGTTGTCTCGGAATAATTTTCTAAATGAAGAGTTCCTTCCTGATCTCCCAGTTTTTCCATGATTGGGGCAATCTGCGCAATCTGCTCGGAAGATACGTTTTTTCCCAGGCTTACGCATACTTTTCCGATATACAGATAGATCTTGTCATCCTTACATACGATACGATCCGTAGACAGCTGATACTTCACGACTTCCTTGGACGTCTCCAGTATTTCTTCAAATATCCTGGTATCATCGCTCCTTAGCTGCTTGTACAGTTTAATATCCTTTACCTCGATCCCCTCGATGCATGGCAGGCCCTCAATCAGGGATGACGACTCCGAAACCACCAGCCCCGCCTTGTCAAAATATGCATAATCCTCTCCATTACGCACATATCCTACGATGGGCTTCTCCTTCACCGTAACCTTGAGTACCCAAGGAGCCTTAAGTCCAACTTCCATGCTTTCCAGACAGGGGAGCTGCTCTCCGTATCCCAGCGCGTATTTTCCCAGAATATACAGCGTATTAATGGAATATTTATCACTTTGCACCGTATCGACAATCTCCTGATCCGTGCAATATTCATTGCCGCTGATCTCTATCTTCTGTACATAAAAAAGAATCAGAACGCCCAGCGCGATAATCGCGATTCCCAGCAGAAGGACCACCAGCGCATACAGGCGATGGGACTTCTTCTTTCTTTTTCCCGGCTTTTCCTCTTTCTGACGCTTTTCTTTTCCCATGGTATATACTCCCCTTTTATTCTTTTCATCTTATCTGTTCTATTTTACCAGAGAAGACACGCTTAGTACAAGCCCCATTTCCAAAAGCAGGAACACCACCGACGTTCCCCCGTAACTGACGAAGGGAAGCGTAATTCCCGTATTGGGTATGGTATTGGTTACTACTGCTATATTAAGGATGACCTGAATCATCATATGCGCCATGGCTCCCGTCGCGATCAGGGCTCCGAATAAGTCCCTGGCGTGAGTGGCGATCACGAAGAATCTCCAGATAAGGATCAGGAACAGGATTAAGACAAATCCTGCTCCAAACAGGCCCAGTTCTTCGCAGATGATCGAGAATATCATATCATTCTGAGCCTCCGGGACGAAACCGAGTTTCTGGACGCTCTGGCCAAGCCCCCGTCCAAACAGGCCTCCAGAGCCAATGGCGTAGAGTCCTTGCAAGGTCTGGTATCCTTTCTCATATGCCTCCGGATTCCTCCAGATGGCAAGACGCTCCAGACGGTAACTCTCAAGCGCCAGGAAGATCGTCATGAATCCAATGCCCAAAAGCCCCATGAACACAAACTGCCCGTACTTAGGGCTGGCCACGAATACCAGGATGACTCCGATTCCCAGAATGATGATGGCCGTGCTCAAGTTGCTGGCTCCTACAAGGCCGACGATGGGCAGGATCATAGCCATCACCTTGATCATCGTACGCATCTTTCCCATATTCTTTATATCCTTCGTTATCACATGGGCCAGAAACAATATCACCGCAACCTTGGCAAATTCGGAAGGCTGAAAAGAAAAAGGCCCCAAAGACAACCATCTTTTGGACCCATTATACTCATCGCCTACAAATATGACTGAAACCGACAGAAGAATTGCCGTAAAGTATCCCAGCACAGCCACATGCCTCCACCAGTGATAGTCCATATTGGCTACCACAAACATCCCGGCAATACCCAGAAGCATGGCAAAAGCCTGCTTCTTTAAATAGTAAAATGAATCATGGAACTTTACTTCTCCGTTGTATGCACTCGTACTATACAGGATCACCAAGCCCACGATGATAAGAAGAAGTAACGCAGCAAGAAGCGTATAATCATGCTTCGAATTTCTTTTTTTAGATTGTGCCAATCTATGCCACTCCTTATAAGGAATTTACAATCTCTTTGAACTTCTCTCCGCGTACTTCATAACTTGGGAACATATCCCAGCTTGCGCATGCCGGCGATAGCAGTACTGCATCCCCTGGCATGGCGATCTTCGCTGCCGTAAGCACCGCATCTTCAAATGTATCTGCAAACAGGTAATCCTTGAATCCGCAGGCATCCGCATCTTTTGCGATCTTTTCCTTCGTTGCCCCAAGAAGCACCAGTTTTTTCACTTTTCCGTCAAAACTTTCAATCCAATCCGTGTAGGCGGAATCCTTGTCGTATCCTCCTCCGATCAGCACTGTCGGCCTGTTCATGGCCTGGATGCCTTTGATCGCGGCATCTGGGTTGGTACCCTTGGAATCATTGTAATAGGCGACCCCGTTCTTCTCCGTCACATATTCGATCCTATGCTCAACTCCTCTGAACTCCTTGATGCTTTTGCGGATCGTCTCCATAGGCACGCCATAGACATAAGCCATAGCAACGGCTGCCATCACGTTCTCGTAATTATGGGTTCCAAGAAGCTGCAGTTCATCTACACGGCATACGCTGACTTCTTCACCGTTTCTATAGATGATATTGCCATCCTCAAGATAGATTCCCTTTTCTAGTTTACGCTGGCTGCTGAAATATAAAACCTGT
>ERZ773118.1117-NODE-1117-length-18115-cov-51.8003_pt1 | contig 18115 bp, 18 predicted proteins | sample MGYA00580562_ERZ773118 | MGnify/ENA primary metagenome ERZ773118 (study PRJEB29015, sample SAMEA2737878) | human gut metagenome | biome: human gut; feature: human-associated habitat; material: faeces | place: China | collected 2012 ... | reverse complement strand
CCTTATTAGCCATCGCAGCTGCTTTTTTCACATAACCGAAGGCAATGATGAAGAAAGGCTCCTGACTCATTGGCATTTCAGTAATATGGAAATTATCCTCACCACGAAGTGTCTGAACACCATAATAGCAATCATCCGGAACTTCACGCTCACCAAGGAAATCGCTTTCAATACGAGACATAATTTTCTAACTCCATTTTTCGAAAACAATGTGACAATAACAAATTGTTTTCATAAAACACTTATCCAACATTAAGAATGAATACTTATAATCACCAGATGACATAACCATTACCATCTAATGGAATATATTTAAACTAATAAGATAAACTTAAAACGTGATATCAAGCACATTTTTATAACGTTAAAATTAGTGGGTTATTTAGCAATCAAATATAACCAGTAAAAGCCCGAAATATGCAGATAACGCTGCACTAATATGATTAAGATCAAAAAAAACAATTCCGCAATCAAACTTATTATTAATGCTGATTTTTTAAATCATGATTAAGTAGAACTATTTTATAATAGCATCCCGGTTTGGTCACATCCTTCAGAAAAACAACCTGTTTACCACCATAGAAAACCTATATCTCTGCTAGGTTTTCCAGCGTTGTAGATATAGTCACTCATGGTGATTCTTATTAAGATAAGAGTTTTTACACGGGAATGTTATTGCACTTCTAATTGATAAATCTTGGAATAGAGTAGAAAACGTAATGTTTCCACTCCATCTTCCGCTTTAATGGTTTGTAATTTGAGTTAGATCATGGATTTTAACATCCATTATGATTAATTATTTTTAGATGATTTGATCACTAAATCGTCTTTCAGGGTGTAACGGCATTAATCATCACAAGCTAAAAAAACGCCATACTGTAATGGAGTCTGTATTTTATGTTCAATCATGCAAAGGCTCTTCATAATTATCATTTCTCTCTTGGAAAAATGACAGCCTGAACATAGCATAAATTCACGTTCTTCAGAGTCAGAAGGTGTTAATAAACTGTCCCTAAAATCTGGAAAATGTTGAAGAAGGCATCTCAATGGATATTGTCGAACGCTTTATCAATTATACAAAAATTAATACCACTACCTCACGAGAAAACGGCGCAAAAGGGATCATGCCTTCATCTCCTGGTCAGATGAAACTTGCGAAATTGTTGGTGAGTGAACTTGAAGCATTGGGTATGGAGGATATTATTCTCAGAGAGAATGCTATCGTAACAGCAACACTCCCTGCAAATACTGACGAAACAATCCCCGTCGTTTCCTTTTTTGGACATCTGGACACCAGTGCCGAACAGACAGCCGATACAAAAGCGCAACGATTACCTTATAATGGGGGCGATCTCTGTCTGAACCCTGAACTGAATATTTATTTGCGTGAGAGTGAATTCCCGGAGCTCAAAAATTATATTGGCGATGACCTTATAGTGACAGATGGTACCAGCCTTCTGGGGGCCGATGATAAAGCGGCGCTGGCGGCCATAATGAACGCACTTCAATTTCTGATTTCTCATCCTGAAATCAGGCATGGAGAAGTTAAAGTTGGGTTTGTGCCAGATGAAGAGCAGGGGTTACGGGGGGCCAAAGCCTTCGATGTTTCAGAGTTTGGCGCAGATTTTGGCTACACTCTGGATTGCTGCGGTATTGGAGAATTTGTTTACGAAAACTGGAATGCGGGTGATGCAGAAATTATCTTTACCGGCCAGTCTGCACACCCTATGTCAGCGAAAGGCAAGCTTAAGAACTCTCTTTTGATGGCTCACAAATTCATTTCGATGTTGCCAGGAGGAGAAGCGCCTGAATATACAGAAGGACGCGAAGGCTATTATTGGGTGAAACAGTTACAGGGAAACAGTGCCAGAACTGTACTAAAACTGGATATACGAGATTTCAGCGAGGAAGGATATCACGCCCGGAAGACATTTGTACGCCAGCTTGCAGAAAGTGCTTGTGCATTATGGGGAGAAGGAAGCGTGATCTGCCAACTGAGCGATCGGTACGCCAATGTCTTTAACAGTCTGCAGGGAGAGGGGCATTATCCCATCGACATTGCCCTGCGAGCTTACCAACGATGTGGTATTACTCCGACACCGGTGGCGATGCGTGGAGGATATGATGGCGCTGTTCTTTCACAAAAAGGATTACCCTGCCCGAACATTTTTACCGGCGCACATAATTTCCATTCTATCTATGAATATCTTCCAGTCCGTTCACTTCGGGCGGCAAGTGATGTGGTTATTGCCATCATTCAGGAGACATTCAATGGGTTCACCACAGGGAATCGTGAGTCATGATTAAAGTTGTTATCGCGCTTCTTGTTATCGTGATAGTTGCTCGCTTAATCCTGAAAGGATATCGTGCAGAACCCGTGCTTTTTATTGCCGGGCTTGCGCTGATGGTTTGTACCTGGTTTACCGGTTGGGGCACAGTGTTACCGAAGGGCGTGTCCGGTACAGGAATTAGTTTTCTTGATCCTTTCGAAGTCATGCGCAATTTATTCAGTACCCGTGCGGCTGATCTCGGTCTGATGATTATGACCCTGATGGGATTTGCGCATTACATGGACCATATCGGTGCGAATGAAGCGGTTGTCCGTGTGGTAACCCGGCCATTACGGACATTACGTTCCCCCTATGTTCTGCTTTTTTTCTCTTATCTTTTCGCCAGTCTTCTTCAACTGGCTATCCCCTCAGCTACCGGACTTGCTGTTTTACTGATGGGAACCATGTTTCCTATTATGCTCGGACTCGGGCTGTCAGCAGCGTCTGCCGCAGGGGTAATTGCCACCTCTCTTGGTGTGGCGTACACACCGACAGCCATTGACGCCATACGAGGCTCTGAAGCGGTAAATATGGATGTGGTGGAGTATGTTGTCTATCATCAGGGGCCTGCTGCTCTGGCGACTGTTCTGATTGTCGGTATCAGCCACTTTTTCTGGCAGAAACACTGTGATCGTAAAGCTGGAACATTACCTCATGAAATTGGTACGACAACGGTCATAAAAGCAGGCAGTACGCCGGCTTATTATGCTCTGCTACCTATGCTACCGATCCTGATGGCCGTTGGCTCATCGGAGATTTTTGTCACCGGAATTAATCTCAATATCATTACGATTGTTCTTATCTCAATGGCAATTTGCATGCTGATCGAATGGGTCCGTAAATGTGATCTGAAAGCTGTATGTGACGGGTTTACCCATTTCCTGAAAGGAATGGGGACAGCATTTACCGGCGTGGTGGGCTTACTGGTGGCCGCAGGTGTGTTTGCTCATGGGATTAAAAGCATTGGCGCGATAGATCAATTAATTTTGATGGCAGAGCACGTTGGGTTACCCCCTTTTGCGATGGGCATCGTTTTTGCTCTGGTTACACTGGCTGCAGCTGTCATTATGGGATCGGGCAATGCGCCATTTCTGGCTTTTGTTGAACTGATACCACAAATCGCTGCCAGCATGGGCGTGAATGCCATATCGATGATCCTGCCTATGCAGCAGGCTTCCCATATGGGGCGTGCGATGTCTCCCGTATCTGGCGTGGTTATAGCGGTTTCCAGTGGAGCAAATATAACTCCCTTCGAAGTGGTAAAACGCACTGCTTTACCCCTGATAGTTGGTTTTGTTTTTCACTCTGCGATTATCGGTATTTTTTATTAACTTGTTTTAGATTGTCATCCTCCACGCCCAGAAGGATGTGGATTCCTGCTAATCAGGCTATTGCCGGAATCATTTCGGTGGGCTCCTGCTTAAACAAAAGGCCTGACTGCACCATCTCTTTACAGGCAAGTACGGCGTGCCCTGCAGCTAAAATATTACGGGTGCCGTTTACATCGGCGCTCGCTGCATATGTGCGCCGGGCATGGCGCGTAGCGCCGTGACTGGCGCTGTTCTTCAACTGTGGTGGCTGAAGAACGACTAAGAGGTGAAAGTCCTCCACACACCCGGTGAGGGGAAGTGTTAGCGGAAGGCAAGGGTGTTCATCGCGAGGTGAAATCTGAAGGAAGCTGGATGCAAAATGCTGGCCTGACGAACAGGAAGCGGTTAAGGCGGCGCAGCAGGGTAAGGTGGCACAAATCACCAAAGCCCGATACTCACACGGAACGCTGTGACGTAAAGCCGACAGGCATAAGCAGGAAAGTCGCGTGAATTACCCCGGGAGATCTGTCGCCCTGCCAGTGTGCTACCGGTGCCGTGAGGCGCCGGGATGGGGCGGCAGAAGTCAGCCGACGCCGTAGTAGTGCTGCAAAACCGGCAGCATGAAGGGCCGAACATGATTAACTGTGATTAGGACATCCGAACCCGATGATGATTAATGAAGCACAAGCGCAGGCAACTGCGACCAGCGGCAGAGGAGACGGACAGTATCCGTCAGGGCTGCATGATGGCGCTGAAATCAGCACGGCGGCGGGTGGGCAAACGAAAGCGGAAGTGCCGCTGACGATGGAAGCGGTGATAACGAGAGAAAACCTGATGCTGGCTTATCAGCGCGTGGTGGAAAACAAAGGTGTGTCGGAGTTGAAACCGTGGCTGAAGAAGAACTGGCGCAGCGTATGGCAGGTATTGATTGACGGAAACTACCAGCCGCGGGCAATACGCCGGATGGATATCCCGAAGCCGGATGGCGGCGTGAGAACCTTAGGCATCCCGACGGTGGTGGACAGGCTTATCCAGCAGGCGATAGCGCAGCAGTTAAGCGCCATCGTGGACACAGCTTCTGCCGCTACGCAGACGACTGCAACATCTACGTAAGCAGCCGGAAAGCGGGCGACCATCTGCTGAAGGACATCAGGGCGTTCGTGGAGAGCAAACTGAAACAGAAGGTGAATGAGAAGAAGAGCGCGGTGGCGCGCCCGTGGGAGCGGAAGTTGTGGGCTGACAGTGACGGACCGTGCTGCTTCACCAAACGCCTTGGACGGCAGGCGGAACTTGGATCGTTACGTACTTGAAAAGTGGATCAACAAGAGGGTTCAACGAGACTGGGGAGTTATATTTCTTTCTCAAGGTCCGGCATTTATCTCTTCCACATGAAATCTCGATATAAAGTCAGACACGGATGTCCTACTGAAAGCGGGGGGAAGTATGGTGATAGAGGTCAGCGGGAACCTATCCATAAAAGTCACTCATTACACTAAAAAATATGTGCATATTATTTGCGTGCAATTAAATTTTGCAAAATCGAATTAGCATAATTTTTTTTGATAGAAGTCAAATAAACATAATGGAAAAAGTTTAAATATTTATATTGTATAAACTTCAGACAAAAGGAGGAGTTATGAATAAAATAAAAGGTATAACAGTAATGGCAGCCTTCGCATTGTGTATAGGATATGCTCACGCTGAATCTCAAACGCCAATACGCCTTGTAATTCATGGTGGAGCTGGCACCATAACAAAAGATACTATTACACCTGAACAAGAAAAACAATACAGAGAAAAGTTAACAGATGCACTAAATGCTGGGTATGCTGTGCTTAATAGTGGAGGAAGTAGCCTTGATGCTGTTCAGCGTGCAATTAATGTTATGGAGGACTCTCCCCTCTTCAATGCTGGAAAAGGCGCTGTCTTTACTCATGATGGCAAAAACGAACTTGATGCTGCAATTATGGATGGAAAAACCAAAATGGCCGGAGCCGTTGCAGGAGTGACGACCATAAAAAACCCTATAAACGCTGCTTATGCAGTTATGACTAAAAGCCCTCATGTATTAATGATCTCTAATGGTGCGGAACTATTTGCAAAAGAGCAAGGCTTAGTTATGGTTGAGCCAGCATATTTCAAAACTGATTTCCGTTGGCAACAGCTACAGAACGCTTTAAAAGACGAAAAAATAACCCTTGATCATAATGGTAAATCAGCATCTCTTTTACTCCCCCCAAAGAACTACGACTATAAATATGGAACTGTTGGAGCAGTCGCGTTGGACAAAGATGGTAATCTGGCAGCTGGAACATCAACAGGAGGTATGACAAATAAACGTTACGGACGCGTAGGTGACTCGCCAATAATTGGAGCAGGAACCTATGCCGATAATAATACCGTTGCTGTTTCTGCTACAGGTACTGGAGAAATGTTTATTAGAACTTCAACTGCATACAATATTGCTGCTCAGGTGAAATATAAAAATACACCATTGAAAGAAGCAGCTCAAAATGCGCTTGATGAAGTTAAAAACATTAATGGTAGTGGTGGTGTCATTGTTCTAGATAAGAATGGTAATTATACTATGAGTTTCAATACAGAAGGGATGTATCGTGGAACTATCGGCAACGATGGTAAAGCTATCGTATCAATTAATGAACAATAGATAAAATATTTTATACATCGTCTTGCCCTTAAGGCCCATTTTAAAAGCGGGCCTTTATTTAATAAATATTCTTAACGCCTCCTTATTTCACAGCTAAAAGAAGAGTAATTCTTAGACTCATTAACCGTCTCTCTACCGAGACGCTTACCCATATCCAGCCCGTACCCTGCAGAAATACCGCGATGTATAGCGTTTCTGTGTCATGGTGAAAAGTACAGGAGGAAATTATAAATTCTGGGAATATCCCTGGTTATAACATTTTGTAATACATTAAGTGATATCATTATTTATGATGTAAAAAGGGGCCTGCAATAGCCCCTGAAAAATCAGAAAACCTTCATTTTATACCTGCAGCGCTCATTGACTGCCGCAGTGCATCCAGTCCTTGCTTACAGGCCATATCCTGACTGGCGTCAGGTAAAGCTGCAATTTGTTTTCGGGATTGTTCATATTGCTGTTTCAGCGTATTAACCTGTGCTTCTGGTGTTCCCATTTCCTTCATCTTTGCTACAAAATTATCGATTTCTTTATAATACTCTTCACATGCCGGAGTCAGTGCTGCACTGGCTGACATACTGAATAATACTGTAGTAAGTAAGACTGTAATTGTTTTCATAAATACACTCCTTTTTTGTACAAAAACACTCAACCTTCCTGAGAAGGCCATAAAAGCAGAATGTTATTGGAATATCAGCAAAACGAGTATTCCCACAGGTTTTTTCTTGGTATCAGAATTCTGGGATATAAATCCAGTAAATGATGGAGTAAGTCCGAAAGAATATGTGGTGTGATTACGGACTACCAGTAAATATTACTGATTTCATGCCATGAAAATACTCATTATAAAAAGCGCCTGTATGCTGCTTATAAAATATCAGAATCCGATGTGTCAAAATGTGATATATATTAAAAAATAAATAAGACTGACCCAATATACCAAAAGAGGATGACAGAAGTGAAGGATAACCGTATTATTCTGGACCAGAAAGGAGCCTGTACATAGATTTGTGTAATTGCCTGATTTTGATATGTTCAATTCACCTTCAAATGAAGGTGAATTTATGGCCGACAAACAATTGCAGGCTCTGGCTAACGAACTGGCCAAAAATCTCAAAACTCCTGAAGATCTCAGTCAGTTCGATCGCCTGCTCAAGAAAATCAAAGTTGAGGCTGCTCTCAACGCTGAACTGACTCACCATCTGGGACATGAAAAAAATCAACCCAAATCGGGAACCAACTCCCGTAATGGCTATTCCACGAAAACCGTCCCACTACCGACGGGCCGATGGAATTACGTACTCCACGTGATCGTGATGGTTCCTTCGAACCACAACTGGTGAAGAAAAATAAGACCTGCATTATCGGCATGAACAACCAGATCCTGGCGCTGTATGCCAGAGGGATGACTACTCGCGAAATTACCTCAGTCTTCAAAGAAATGTACGATGCAGACGTTTCTCCGGCGCTGATATCGAAAATCACCGATGCCGTAATCGACCAGGTTGTAGAATGGCAAAACCGTCCTCTGGATGCGATTTATCCCATTGTTTATCTTGACTGTATTGTCCTGAAAGTACGGCAGGACAGCCGGGTTATCAGCAAAGCGGTGTTCCTGGCTCTGGGTATTAACCTTGATGGTCAGAAAGAGCTGCCAGGTATGTGGCTGGCCGAAAATGAAGGTGCAAAGTTCTGGCTGAATGTACTGACGGAACTGAAAAATCGCGGCCTGAACGATATCCTTATCGCCTGCGTGGACGGCCTGAAAGGCTTCCCGGAAGCGATTAATGCCGTCTACCCGGAGACGCAGCTCCTGTTGTGCATAGTACATATGGTACGCAACAGCCTGCGGTTAGGGCGTGGAAAGACTATAAAGCGGTAACCCGTGACCTGAAACAGGTTTACCACACAGCCACGGAAGAAGGCGCGTTGCAGGCGCTGGATGCGTTCGGGAAGGAATGGGATGCACGGTACCCGCAGATAAGTCGCAGCTGGCAGGCAAACTGGCCGAATGTTGCCACCTTCTTCGTGTACCCGGAGGCGAGCCGCAAGGTTATAATAAATAACCGTCAATACGGTGCTCCGTTAACGCTTACGTCTGTTATGGTACTTTCTGATTGTTATTCATGGGCTAACGAGCAGTTTGGACATGCCAGTCTCGGTGATCCGCGTCGTACACGACGCCTTGTGTCACTGGCCTCTTCTCTCGCTCAGCATGCAGGTCTTTCTATCGTGAAATCATCCCAGTCCACTGCTCAGGTTGAAGGTGCGTACCGCCTGATGCGTAACCCGTCAGTGTCTCCGGAAGCCATTGCCGAAGCCGGATTTACCGCCACTGCAAGGGCATGTGAGGCACATCCGCTGCTCCTCGCACTGGAAGACACCACCACCATTAGTTTCAGCCACAGTACGGCATTTGATGACCTAGGGAATACCACTACTAACCCGAAGACGCGCGGGCTGCTGGCTCACTCTGTCCTGATGTATGCCCCCGACAGCGCCCTGCCAGTCGGTCTTATCGAACAGCAGCGCTGGAGTCGGGCCACGGACACCTACGGTGTTAAGCACCAGCGAAAAGAACGTCCCTGTGAAGAAAAAGAAAGTTATCGCTGGCAGCAGGCTTCGGAGCGTATGGCTGAACGGCTGGGGGAGATACAGAAACGGGTAATCACTGTCTGTGGCCTGGAAGCGGATATCTGGCATTACCTGCATTATAAAGTCAGCCACGGACAGCGCTTCGTGGTGCGTGCTGCACAGAATAGCCGGCAGGAAGAAGCACCCGGCAAGCTCTTCGAACTGCCGGAAGTCCTGACAACCGCATGAAGCCACATGCTGAATGTGATGTAAAAAGGCGGGCGCGCAGCCCGCCAGGCCCGGATGTTCACCAGTTACAGCGAAGTCGGCATAAAAAATCCCGACAACAGCGGCCAGGCGCTTCCGCTCACGTATGTCTGTTGCCGGGAGCAGGCAGAGGACGGTGCCTGCTGGCATCTGCTGACATCAGAAAAAGTGGCGAGTGCCGCCGATGCGCGACGTATCGTCAGCCATTACGAGCGACGCTGGTTGATAGAGGAATACCACAAGGCGTGGAAAAGTGGTGGTACATGTGTGGAATCGCTGCGTATGCAGACCCGGGATAACCTTGAGCGCATAGTGGTTATCAAGGCGTTTATCGCGGTACGGGTGCTGGGCCTGCGGCAGGGAGGTATCAGTGAAGAAACACAAAATGACAGCTGTGAGAAAATACTGTTGCCGACAGAGTGGAAACTGCTGTGGGTTAAGCTGGAAGGAAAACCGCTTCCGTCACAGACGCCGACACTGAAATGGGCCTGTCTGAAACTGGCGAAACTGAGGCGATGGCATGACAGCAAACGCACAGGTCGCCCCGGTTGTGTAGTCATGTGGGATGGCTGGTTCAGACTTCAGGATATGGTTGAGGGTTACCTGGTGATGGAGTCTCTTGATCAGGAGCTCTGATCAAGAGACAGCTAGTACAGTAGGGGGTACCATTATTTAATTCCTGCAGTACCAATTAACACAGAGCATTCTGCCTCTGTGAACATATGATATCCAGACTTGACTAATTGTTATTGTGAATGTTTTTATTGCTGTTTTAGCCTCTAATCGATGCTTTCAGTGTTCCAGCGCGATAGCGCAAACATGTTCAAGCTTAGAGAGTGAATGGTATAGTTCTGGTAATGTCATTTTTTTTCTAATCACGACCTTAAGGTTAACTTCTATTCTTCCCTTTTTAACATCGCGAATAGTGAACGCTTCAATAATATTTTTTTGTTGATTAATACACTCTATCAGGGCTTGTAGCCCTGATCTTTCGTCAAGAGTAACATGAACTTTTACTTTACCCGGAAATTGATTCTTAGCTTGCAAAAAGAGCACAAAATAGCTGAGTTTTATTGCAATCATGAACAAAGCAGTGGTAACCAAAGCATGCATATAAAACCCAGCACCACATGTAATTCCCACCCCAGCCGAAGCCCAAACGATAGCTGCAGTTGTTAGTCCAGATATAGCATCGTCATGGCGATGAAGGATAACACCTGCGCCGAGAAAACCTACACCGCTGATAATCTGTGCTGCCAGTCGCATCGGATCGCTACGTATATTCATCGAGATTTCAGCGTAATATTCTGCAGACTGAATCGATACAATTGTCAGAACACAACTGGCGACTGAAATAATGACGCACGTTTTAAATCCAACAGGCTTCCCTTTCGATTCTCTTTCAAGGCCAATAATGCCACCAAGGATAAACGCGACGCAAATTTTGCCCAGTGTAATAAAGAGAGATTCTTCTTCACTGAATAATAAGAAGGATAACGTATTCATATTTCCTCCGGAAAAAACTCACTCCAAACTGTGTACGAAGGTCTCCTTTTCTGCCCCATGAGGCTACGCGCCGTAGTTCTGGATATAGTGCTCTATCAGCGAAATAAGCCGCGGGTTATCGATGCTCTGCAGAATTGTGACCTGTGCACCTTTTGGTTCAGGGATCCCAATATTGAGGCGTAATGTGTCACGTCCATAGCAACAAGTCATTCCGCGTGTAATGCCTTCCAGAGATACATCCAGATAATCTTCAGCCGTTGTTGCAAGAGAGGGATCCAGTAACCAGGCAATGGTTAACACATCGTGGATCCAACACCCAGGCAGATTGCGGGTTTGCATAGAGTATGTAATCCATGGTCGAATGGTTTGTGCCAAATAACGGCTAAGCCCGTTTTCTGTTTTTGCTAGACGATCCAAATCGGCGTGAAGCATTTGGGTTTGCGTTGTCACATCCATCGGGACCAGCGTGACTGGCGCACCGCTGGTGAGCACCGCATGAGCCGCCTCAGGGTCCAGACCAAAATTTGTATCTTTCAGGTAGCCTGGAACATTGAACACGCCACCCATAACGACGATATTTTTGACCGCGTGAACAATCTGCGGGTAAAGCTGCAGGGCGATGGCTACATTAGTGAGGGGGCCGGTAGCAACCAACGTTATTTCGCCTGGATTACGACAGATGAGTTCACCTATTGCTTCAGGCGCATGGGGTTCTACCTGCTGGCACAATGCTGGAGCAGGAACATTCGACCAGAGTTGCCGTAAACCAAACTGATCGACACCATGATCCAGTTTTTCACGCCAGGGTTGCGGATCTTCCAAGAGCGCACGCGAGGCACCACGGTAGACCGCAACAGGAATATCCAATTGTGTAATGAGATCTCTAGCGACCGCATATCCCACGTCTACCGGCGTATTTCCGGCAACAGTGGTGATCATTTCCAGCGCGATTTGCGGTGCGGCAATGGCCAGCGCCAGCGCCAGACCGTCGTCGATATTAGCGCCGGGAATGCCGTTCCCCGGATCGCAGTCAATAATGATACGCATCGATTCATTTTCACTTTTTCTCGGGTTGAACTTCATGCCCTTGGCAGCCACACGACTCTCCTGTTCGTAAATAAAACTCAAATTCAACACGGCGAACTTCTCCATCCCAATTTTTCAGCATGTCAATTGCCGCACGGGCCATCTTATCGACAGGTTGTCGAACGGCGGTTAAAGAAGGGACGTTATAAGCCGATTCTTGTGTTGCGTTAAAGCAGACCAGCGCAACATCTTCAGGAACGCGCAGCCCATGTTCTGCCAAAGCGCGTAAACAGCCGAGAGCCTGTTGTTCATTTGTCGCGAACAGGGCGCGTGGCAGTTGGTGCTCAAGCATGCGTTTTGTCGCCTCGTAACCGCCGGCGCGGGTATAGTTGGTCGAAAAAATCCATGAGGGATTGACCACTAACGATGAGGCTTCCAGCGCCTGCTGCCAGCCCCGGATACGATCCTGAGTATTCAGCATTTCACGCGGGCCGCAGATGATGCCGATGTCGCGGTATCCGTGATCAATAAGATGTTGTGTTACCTGCATCGCCGCCAGTTGTTCATCAACCTGGATAACGCTGACGTTAAGCCCAGGATCCACACGATCGAGCATGACGCAGGGGGTACCGCTCTCCTGAATCAAATTGATATAAGGATGGCGATCAACACTGGTGTAGATCAGCCCGTCAACCTGGCGGTGTAGCATATTATTAATGAGTTCACGTTCACGGCAGCTACTATCGCCTGCGTCGCCCAGCAGGAGTACTTTGCCATCAGCAAAGGCTTCGTGTTGCAGGGCATGAGCCATAGAGGCGATAAACGGGTTCGAGATGTCCGGAGCGACTAGCCCATAAGTTTGCGTACTCCCTGAAGCCAGCGCACGCGCGATGCCATTGGGTCGATAACCGGTTTTCTTAATGGCCTGTAGTACACGTTGTCGGGTCGCTTCGGCAACGGGGCGCGGGCCATTATTAATAACGTAACTAACGACAGCGACGGATGTCCCTGCTTCTTTTGCCACGTCAGAACGTGTTACGCGTTGTGAATGTGATTGAGTCACGAAGCACCTACCTGATTGCGTTCAGAGTGATTTTTTCCAGACAGCATAAGGCGTTATGACCCAAAAATCTTTGGTAAAGAACGCGCATCTCACGTTCTCTGGCCTTAAATTGCATCCTCGGGTAAGTTGAGATCCCGTCCGCGAGTCTCTGGTGCAAAGAAAGTGGTCACCAGTCCAATCGCGGCCATAAAGGCGAAATAGATAGCGATTGGCCACCAGTGCCCGTAATACGAGAGTAGCGCAGAGGCGATAAGTGGTGCAGTCCCGCCAGACAGAATGGAACCGAGCTCTTTTGCAAATGCCATTTTGGTATAACGATTAGTGACACCGAAAAGCTCAACGCCCCACGCAGCCTGAACACCAAAAATACCCAGTGAAGCCAGCCCCATCCCGGTAATGATCGTCGGGATAACAATCCACGGCTCACGAGAATCCAGCAACATAAATGCCGGAAAGGCATACAGGATCAGTAACAAGCAGAACCAACGATAGATGATACGTCTACCGAATCTATCGGACAGCCAACCCGCCAGAGGAATAATGGCAAATCCCAGAACGGATGCAATAAGTACAGCTGCCGTGGGTACGGACTTATCCACCATCAGTACTTTCGCGACATAGCCAATGATAAATCCCTGAGCGAGATAAGAAGGACCATTCTCTCCTATGCGTAATCCGACCATGGTCCAGAAGGCACGGGTCCGTTTCCAGAAGCTACGACTGTCATGTTGTTGCTGTGCTTTTTCCTCACGAATAACCTTTTCTCGTTCAGCCTGCAGAAGGGCTTTTTGACGTTCAAAGACTGGTGTTTCGCGTATATGACGACGAATTAATAGAGCTGCAGCAGCAATAAGAATGCTGCAAAGAAAAGGAATACGCCATCCCCAGCTTAATAAGTCATCCTTGTCCATTTGCAGGACGATGAGCCAAACCAGCGAAGCCAGTAATGTTCCGCTGTTCGAACCCAGACCAATAACAGATGAAACCAGTCCACGTCGTTTAACGGGAGCATATTCACCAAGCATCACAGTACCGCCTGAAAGTTCCGCTCCTGCTCCCAGCCCCTGAGAAAATCGAAGGATAACCAGACATATCGGTGCCCAGACGCCTATCTGGGCGTAACTGGGGATTAATCCTATTAGCATGGTCGACATGCCCATCAATCCAATAGTGATAACCATGACAATTTTCCGACCATGTTTATCGCCTATCCAGCCGAATAGTAATGCACCAATAGGGCGGGCAATAAACCCAACAGAATAGGCGGCAAAGCTGGAAAGTAATGCCATGACGGGTGTCGCCTCCGGAAAAAAGACATCGCCAAAGATAATACCTGCGGCAAGGCCGTACAGGGCAAAATCGGCATATTCCATCGTGGTGCCTAACCAGCAGGAAACTGTTGCTCGCCAAAACTCGCGGCGTCCCTCGGAGGTTTCCAGCCGCTCCTGAGCTGCCTGTTGGTTATCTGTCAGGGAAACAGTGGATGAATGCGTGTTCATAAGAACTCCTTGATATTATCCGTCAGATATACATCACAGGTAGATATCTTTCTTAAATCTACTCATGTAGATATTGTGTTTTATTACATATAAATAAATCTACTCGCGTAGATAAACCATTCAATGGAAGTAAAATCGTGATGGAGATCACTCATAAGGTGTAAGCGCAAAGCTAACGTTGTCTGTTACCTCGCTCCTAGCGAGCTAAATTACGCTTAAAATATCAGCAATACACGAGCGCCTTGCTCATTTGAGCAGGGTGTTTTCTTTTGTCTTACATACAGTCATGACCATGAAATTAGTCAACTACTCGGGCAGCGCGTTTATGGGCCGTGAGTAACGAAGTTGGATGCAAATGTCAGATCGTGTGCGCCTGTTAGGGCGCGGCTGGTAAGAGAGCCTTATAGGCGCATTTGAAAAACCTCCGGCTATGCCGGAGGATATTTATTTTGCTACCACAGTGACAGTCACTGCTGGAAAATATACCTCTGTTCAAAACAGTCCTGTTGTGGATCCGAAAAATACACATCGCTCCCGTTATCTGTGGCTGTATGATTACCATCACTGAGTAAAAAAAATCCCCAGGATGCAGGGGACGGAAGGTAAACTATGCTGAATCTTGTCTGTTTGTTTTAATATTTATCTATCCGTCTTGCCAACGGACAAAGAAAAAATAACACGACGCAGAACAAAAGAAAATATTATTTTCATATCTTCCGGAAGACTATGGCCTCTTCCAGATAATTACCTTATGGTTGGCATCAATCAATGATTCACTCTCGTTCTGCCTCGGAACTCTATATGGATGTACAATCATATAATGTTCTAATATTCACGAGATGTGAATAAACAAATCCACTTAAGAAACGGGGGGGTATTTAATTAATAACTAAGTGAAGCGCCCCGGAAATCTTGGAGACTAAATTCCCTGAGAAAGAGGTAAACAGGATGGCTAAAAATACTCGTTTTTCCCCCGAAGTCCGTCAACGGACAGTTCGTATGGTTCTGGAAAATCAGGGCGAATATGACTCCCAATGGGCAGCAATTTGTTCCATCGTCCCAAAGATTGGCTGTACACCGGAGACTCTGCGTGTCTGGTGTACAACCAGCATGAGTGGGATACCGGGGGCGGTGATGGTGGACTCACCACCGCTGAACGTCAGCGTCTGAAAGACGCTGGAGCGTGAAAATCGTGAACTGCGCCACAGTAACGATATCCTTCGCCAAGCTCTTATTTTGCGAAGGCGGAGTTCAACCACCCCTGGAAACTGTTGCCAGTTCATTTTCGCCAGGCAGCACGCTACCTGCTGGCAGTTCGCCGCACAGGATGCGCTCGGCAAGATGCTGAGTAACAGATTCGGAGAGACTAGTCTGCACAATTTTCATTGCATTTCCTAGCTAAAAAACGTCACAGTGATGAGCCATATAATAAGCTAAATAACAGCAAACTTACTAATTGTGAAGCAGGTGAACTCCACCCCCTAGTCAGTTCTTATCGTTGCTGGATACCCTCAAAGCAGTGTAATGCTATCCAGAATAGGCATGCTTAAGGAAGAGCTCAAGGGTAGAACCCCGACTTCGGCATCGCAGAGGATACTGTAGTGGTCAAGTAATACTGGCCACGGTTTTACAGTAAAAATGATATCTGTTCTCTGACTCTTCCGGCGTCAGCCCTCCGTTATAATGGTGAGGCCTGACGCTATTGTAATAATTCAGAATATAACTGCTGATTTGCTGCCGGGCCACGTCTTTGCCTGTGTAGCCATCGGTTGGCACCCATTCTGTTTTCAGACTGCGGAAGAAGCGTTCCATTGGACTGTTATCCCAGCAGTTTCCCCGTCGGCTGACACTTTGCTTTATCCTGTAACGCCAGAGAAGCTGTTGATATTTCAGTCCTGTATACTGACTTCCCTGGTCGCTATGGAACATGACGTCCCGCGGCTGACCACGCACCTCATACGCCATCCGCAAGGCACTGCTTATCAGTGCAGTATCGGCATTCGCTGACAGGCTCCAGCCGATAACCCTGCGGGCAAAAAGATCCATGACGACCGCCAGATAGCACCAGCGATTTCCTGCCCAGATATACGTAATATCTCCGCACCATACCCTGTCTGGCTCCGGTACAGCGAACTGACGCTCGAGCAGATTCGGCAAACACGTATGCTCCTGACAGGCATTTTTGTATTGATGTTTTCCGGGCTGACAACTGCTCAGGTTCAGGTATTTCATCAGCCGTCCGGCACGATAACGGCTCATCGGGACGCCGTTTTGGGTCAGCATTTCAGCCAGCGTGCGCGCGCCTGCAGAGCCCCGGCTCTGGTTCCATGCCCGGCGTATTTCGCTGCACAACCTGACGCGAGCCGAATTAACCGTATCGCGTCGTTTTCGCCAGTACCGGTAACTGCTACGGTGTATTCCCAGTGCGGAACAGAGGCTGACAACTGAGTGGCTGTCACTCAGTCTGGAAACTATCGTAAACCGTTCAGTGAGTCGGACATCAAGAGCGCGGTAGCCTTTTTTAATATCGTATTTTGTTCCTCCAGTCGGCGAACCTGCTTTTCCAGCTCGCGAATACGTTGCTGTTCAGGGGTAATGGGTGTTGCAGAGGGCGCAATACCTTGGCGCTCTCGCCTGAGCTGACGTACCCAGCTCTCAAGCGTGGTAGAACCGACATTCATCGCCTCACTGGCTTGTCGATACGAATAGCCCTTATCAACAATCAGCTGTGCACATTCCAGCCTGAACTCAGGGGTGAAAGTACGTTTGGTTTTCTTGTTCATTAAGTCACCTGTTTTGTGTTGTGGTGAGGATATCACCTTTAATCAGGTGGCCAAATTTACTGTGCCACTACAAAAACATCTCTGGATTTTAGCTCATATATTATTGAGGCAATAAAAGAGAAGTTTGAACGAGACGACGCAATAGTTCAATAACTTGCTGGATACCTAAAGGATGTCTGATGTGTGCCAATAAAATACTTTATGGGGATCCTTAGTGTATCTGATGAATTTCCATCAGACATCCTAGATGGAGGAAACAGGACTATAGACGCTCTACCTTATTCTCCTGAACCTGTGTTGTTTCGCGGCGTCTTCCTGTAACGACTACTTCTGACGCTGGCGTTAAATTATTACCTGTTGAGATAACGCCGAATGAACAGAAAAATACGATGATGTCTATTGCTCCATCTTTATCCATTTCCCCCCATAACACAGTCAGTGTCAGTTCCTGTAAGGTTGAGTTCCGTCTCAGTAACATGATGTGTTGGAAAATCCTTCACCAGAGCTGCTCAAGGTGTTAATCCGTGAGTTAGCCAGGAGGAGACGATGATCTCACTACCATCCGGTACCCGTATCTGCCTCATTGCCGGGGTAGCTGATATGCGTAAATCCTTCAACGGACTGGGAAAACAGGGTCAACATGTGCTGAATTATAATCCCTTCTTCGGCCACCTGTTTATCTTCCGAGGCCGACGGGGTGACACTGTTAAAATACTCTGGGCTGATGGTCTGTGTCTTTTCACCAAGCGCCAGGAGGAAGGCAATTTATCTGGCTTGCGGTACGTGACGGCGGGGTATCCTTTACCCGCCCGCAGCTGGCAATGCTCCTTAGTAAGCTGGGCTAGCGTCAGCCAAAAACATCACGCCTTAACGCGCTGACAATGTGGTAAAAATATCATAGCCGGATTATAAAAACGGTCATGAATCAGAACTACCTCATTCGCATCGCTGACGCTGGAAAAGCTGCTGTCTGAGTACTAAGTCGTTGAAAGCATACTCTTCTTTCCCTCCTGTTTAGCGCCTGATATCCCTTTTCCATTTCTGCCCGACGCATGTCATTTTTTTATGCATTGTTCTTTTTGTGATCTAAAT
>ERZ773118.1111-NODE-1111-length-18248-cov-33.6418_pt1 | contig 18248 bp, 7 predicted proteins | sample MGYA00580562_ERZ773118 | MGnify/ENA primary metagenome ERZ773118 (study PRJEB29015, sample SAMEA2737878) | human gut metagenome | biome: human gut; feature: human-associated habitat; material: faeces | place: China | collected 2012 ... | reverse complement strand
AGGTAAGGGATAAGATGATTGGCGGCGAGGCTGCTGTGGGCGTGATTTATTCCGGGGAAATGCTCTACATCCAGGATGCTGTGGCGGAACAGGGTCTGGATTACAGCCTGGAGTATGTAATTCCTGAGGAGGGAACCAACTACTGGATTGACTCCTGGGTTATTCCGGCTAACGCGGAGCACAAGGAAAATGCGGAGAAGTGGATTGACTTCCTGTGCCGCCCTGACATCGCCAAAAAGAACTTTGAATATATCACCTACGCCACGCCAAACACAGGCGCCTATGATTTGCTGGACCACGACCTTAAGAACAACAAGGCCCTGTTCCCTGATTTAGATAAGCTGTCTAACTGCGAGATTATCCAGTATCTGGGAGACGATGTGGATACCATCTACAATGACATGTGGAAGGAAATTAAATCCGAGTAAAATACACCGCTTTAACCTAAATAAGGCCACAACATAAGAGGGGGCTGTTGCACTGAAAAAACAGGAAATTTTCAGTGTAATAGTCCTTTTTCCATTTCTTCAGCTTTAATTAAGCACCTAAAGGGGGGTTCTGCTTTTTGTCATTTATTTTTGGGCACACTTTATCGGACCCTGCCATGGGCAGCGTCTTGTCGGTTTTAAACGGGCTAATTTTACGCCTCCTTCTTCATCGGGAACAAGTGTCCCTGTCCGCCCAGATTGGATTTAAGTTTACTACAAAAAAACTGCACTTTGAACGCTATTGAAAGGTTATGGGATACGGATAGCTCCATACGCCGAATTCCTTCTCTACCGTCAGATAGTGAGCCTAAACCAAAAGCAAAAATCTACAATAAAAAACCGCATTTCGTGCAGAAACTGTTGAAAATATATAAAAACCGGTGTAAAATTAAGTTTAACTAAGTGTTTATGTACAAAAGAAGAGGGGATGTTTTGTGAGAAAACGGAAAAGATGTAGACAATTAGCAGGAAGGGCTGCCAGTCTTTTATTGGTAACTACTTTGATGGCGCCCAATATGGTGCCGCTGATAGCCTATGGGGCGGAGGCCATTCATAACAGGCCACGTTATGTGTCTTTTGCCAGGCCGACGGCTCTTACCCTGAACGAAGTAGGTATTAGTTACCTGGGAAATTCCGGGGGTGGTGATGGGGCTGGCAATGACAGCGGCTCCGATACCAGCAATGATTCAGGTAGCAGTAGCTCTAATTCTGATAGCAACGGTTCTGGCAGTGATGGATCAGAGTCAGGAGGCGGTTCTGGAACTGGCGGTTCCGAACCTGACGGAGGCTCCGAGTCCGGCGGAGGTTCTGAATCCGGCGGAGGCTCCGAGTCAGGGGGCGGTTCGGAGTCCGGCGGAGGCTCCGAAACCGGCGATGGTTCGGAGTCTGGTGATGGTTCCGAAACCGGCAATGGCTCCGAGTCCGGCGGTGATTCCGAAACCGGCGATGGCTCCGAGTCCGGCGGAGGTTCCGAAACCGGCAATGGCTCCGAGTCCGGCGGAGGTTCCGAAAACGGCGATGGTTCGGAGTCCGGCGGTGATTCCGAAACCGGAAAAGAAGAGGAGTCCGGTGGTGCAGATAAAGAGACTGGAAGCAATACAGATGAAAGTAAGTACGAAACCAAGGAATCTACAGAAGAAACCGAAGAATCCGAAGAAGCCAAAGAAGCGGATGAGAACGGCAGCCATAGCGGCGGAGCAGGCGGTAATCGACCTGCCGGACCTGATGTGCCAGAAAGTACAGAAGCAGAGCTGGAAACCTTACCTGCCGAGGTTCTTTCGAAGCCAGAGGATGAAAAGGAGGCCAGAGAACCAGAAGACTTTTATGATGACCTGATTGAAGAACCGGAAGGAGAGCTGGTCCAGTTTAATGACCGATACCGTACCTACCAAACCGGCGATGGGGAGTATGTGACTGTCATTGGCGGGTATTCCGGACTGTATCAGGATAAAAGCGGAGAGGTCCTTGAGGCCAACAACATGCTGACCGAGGCTGATGTGGAGGATGAGGAAATATCCGTGGCCACAGGTTCCAACGCCAGGAGGATGAGAAGCATGGTATCCGGTGGGACAACTTACCGGAATGAGGATGGGCCGATAAACGTGCTTTTGCCTGAAAAGATGAGCGGCGGACGCGGGTATACCATCTCAAAAGGCAGTGATTCCCTTGAAATAATACCGGAGGGTGGGGATTATACCTTAAGCTGTGTGGGGGATAATGCAATCCGTTATAGCGATGTGTATGAGAACGTGGATGTCCAGTATACCATCCTGAATGGCACTGTGAAGGAGGATATCATCCTGCTGGAGAAGCAGGAAAAGGACAGCTTTTCTTACAAGCTTAAGTCCGGAAGCCTTAAATTCAAGAAAGAAGGTAATTCGGTTATCGCCTATCACGCAAGCGCCAGCGATCCTCTGTTCCGTTTGACGGCTCCTATGATGGTCGATGCGGCAGGGTGCGCTACTGATAAGGTGAAGCTGTCCTATGATTCATCCTCTAAGACAGTCACCATCAAACCGGACCGTAAATGGCTGGAAAGTGAGGCGAGGGAATACCCGGTCCGCATTGACCCGGAAACCACTCTTGTAACACCATCCCAGTTTGCATATGCCATGGTGGGATCTGGCGTACCTAAAACCTACTTTGGTGATAATGGCCATACAATGGTCGGTTACTCAGAGGATTACGGATATTGCCGGGCCTTTATGGAGATAAGTCCTGACTGGGAATCCTTAATGGCAAGACGGGATGAGAATGGTGATGGTCCATCCGTCAACGATGTCCAGCTGACTGTTTATGTGATGACAAAGGATACGGTCCAGCGCAGTGCGTTTATTGCACTTGCACCAGAGCGCGCCTGGAACCAGGAAACAATAAGCTGGTATACGATGCATAACGGTGAGATAGATAAGGCCTTAAATGGCGGGGACCTGCCGCAGCTGGGTGATTATCAATACTCAGAAGGTGAAGCAAAGCCGATGTCCTTTAACATCACGGAAGCATATGATAAATGGCTGCGGGACCCCTCTACGCGTCATGGCCTGATGCTGAAGGTGCTTGCAGAATTACCTTACAAAGACTCCATTGAAGATGTCATGTGGGCTGAAACCATTTATAATGGCTGGAACGCGAAATATGGGCCGAGGCTGGAAGTGGCCTGGTCCGGAGAATTAAATGACAAGGACTTATTAACCCTTCCGATGAGCGAGTTTACCCTGAATGTTGACCCAGGCGTCATGCCAAGTGACGCAGGCGGCAGAAGCACATTAGGCGTCGTACCATGGGGAATATCACAGGCAGGTTCTGAGATTACATATAACCTTTACGAAGCGGAAGGGGATAATGAGACAGACAAAGGCGGCGTGACGGCTGAAGATTCCCTGGCGTATCCGGATTTCTGGAAGGTATCAGATGACTGTATCAATTTCGGATACTTAGAGGGCAACTGGCAGGGTGACCCTGCTTTCATGACAGAAAATCTTCAGACAGATACAAAATATTACATAACAGCAAAGGGGGAAGGAAAGGAAGTAATCGAGGATGAGGAAGGCAGCCCCGCGTTAGGGGATGGGACTGAAACCAGCGATTTAAAGACTTCGGATGAATTTCTGTTATATGAAGTGCAGGTCAAAGACGATATTGCCAGGATAGCGAAGCATTATGGAATCCTAATCCGTCAAATCAAAAAAGATAATCAGATGACAGCGGGGCAGCTTACAACGGCCGGGGATATCCTTTTTATCAGGAAACCTCTGACGGATGTCCCATACACATTTAAGATTCCTAAGGATAAGCTGGAGAAATATCTGCTGGAGGCCATACTGGGCGGTTATGACCCGCGTTATGACTTCGGCGGTGACCCGATTAACATGTCGTCCGGATCCTATTACATGGAGCATACCGATGCGTCCATAGAGGACTTAGGCGGCACCTTTGAAATCTCCAGGAGTTATAACTCAAAGAACCCATTCTTCCGTTCTGAATTCGGAAAGGGCTGGAGTACCCTTGCAGGCGAGAAAATCATGGTCCTGGAGGATGGAAGGATATTCTATTCCAGGGAGGACGGTAAGGGAATCATATTCAAAAAGGCCGAGGATGGAACATACAAGGGGCCTGATGGCTATGATTATACCCTGATGCCGGTCGATTCAATTGAAGTTTCAACCATGGAAAACCCGGATGGCGAGGATGAGGAGGAAGAAGGGTTCCCAGGTGATGCGGATGAGGAGGAAGAAGGGTTCCCAGGTGATGCGGAAGGTGAAATCCGTATAGCCAGTCCGTTATCTGCTGAATACCGCACAGCCAGCCCGTCCTCCGCGGCTATGAAAATGACACCTGCTGAGGATGAGGAAGACGGGGAAGAGACCGGAGCCGTTAAACCTTCCATCGGATGGGAAATCACACAGCCGGACGGAAGTGTCAAGATATTCAATGCATACGGCCTCCTTGTCACTGAGAAGGACAGGAAGGGCTATAAGACATCTTATGTCTACGACAGCGCTTATCAGCTGCGCCAGATTATCACACCTTCAGGTAAGATTTTTGAGATTGCACAGGATGATGACGGGAAGATTACCGATATCACACTTCCGGATGGCGGGACAATCCACTATGAATTTGATGACCAGGATAACCTCATTTCCGTAACTGACCCTGAAGGCGGTGTGCGCAGGTATGAATACGACGATGCCAACCACATGACGGCATGGTATGATGAGAATGATTCCATGTTCATACGGAATACATATGACAGCGAAGGAAGAGTCACTGAGCAGGAAGATGCGTTAGGAAATGTCAGCACCTATTCCTACGAGCGCAACCTAACCATCATGAAAGATAACCGTGGAAATCATGTGCTGTATCATCTGGATGACCGCGGACGGACCGTAAAGGTGGAGTATGCAGACGGCGATACCATACTTACTTCCTATTCCGCTGACAACAGGGTAGCGTCACAAACAGATGCCAATGGCATGACCACTTCCTATGAATATGATGAGGAAGGGAATGTGCTGACAGAGACAAGGCAGGATGGAAGCCAGGCCCATTTTACCTACAATGAACTTAACCTGCCTTTGACCGCCACGGATTATGAGGGGAACACGACCACCTTTGAATATGATGAGGCAGGGAACCTGCTGCTCATGACAGACGGGGAAGGCAATACAACCAGATATGAATATGATGAACTGAACCGGATTGTGTCCATAACGGACGCTAATGGCGGTACTACAACTTTCAGTTATGAAGATACGCAGGCAGTGCCTTCCTCCATAACGGATGGGGAAGGTAATATAACCAGATACAGTTATGATGAGATGAACCGTCTGTTGGCCGCAACGGACCCGGAAGGTAATACAACCAGCCATGTTTATAATAAGAATGGTTGGGAGATATCCACCCAGGCGGCAGATGGCGGGGAGACTGTTTATGAGTTCAGCCCGGCGGGAGAGGTCATCTCAATTACGGATCCCATGGGGGCAAAGGCAGCCTTTGCCTATGACCGTATGCATAATATCATCTCAGGGGAAGACGCCCTTGGGCATACATTGGATTACGCCTATGATTCTAATTACAACAAAGTAAGCGAGACGGATGCCAAAGGCAATACCACACGTTATACATATGATTCCAGGAACCGGATGGCAGGATATACAGATGCTCTGGGCAATGAAGTCACCTTAAGCCTGGATGGAGCGGGCAACATCATTATACAGACGGATAAACGTGGACATGATACGGAATTTGTATATGATATGGTTCTCAACCGGCCTGTCTCATATAAGGATCGGACTGGTGCCATAACCAGTTATGAATATGACCGAAACGGAAATATCGTCAAGGTTAAGTATCCGGATAAGAGTACGGTCACTTATACATATGATAAAGCCGGCCGGATGGTATCAACGACAGCCCGGAACGGACTGGTGACAGAGCTGTCCTATGATGGATGTGGAAATATCATACGGATACAGGATGATGAAACACGGGTGTACAAATACGGGTATGACCATAATAACCGTCTCATCCGCACGGAAGACCCACTGGGCGGCGTAACCCGCTATGCCTATGACGGCGCTGGGAACCAGATAGCCGTAACCGACGCTAATGGAAATACGGCCACCTATGGCTATGACGCAGTTGGCCGCCTGACGGAGATGAAGGATGCCCTGGAAGGGGTTACTGGCTTGGGGTATGACTTAAATGGAAACCTTGTAAGCGGCACAGATGCCAACGGACATTCGGAAAGCTGCTATTATGATGTCCTGGGGCAGCTCCTGGCCCAGACCGATGCGGCAGGCAATGTGACCGCAATGGAATATGACGCCGTTGGAAATATATCTAAGGTAATGGATGCCCTTAAAGGTGAGACTGTCTACGAAACGGATGCCGTACAACGTACTGTAAAAATAACGGATGCGATGGGGCATGACTACCTTTATGAATATGATGGGAATGGCAACCTGCTCAAAACCACTATGCCAGACGGCGATACCGTGTCTATGACATATGATGCGGAAGACCGTATGGTAACCCGCACAGATGAGGCAGGCGTCATCACCCGTTATTCCTATGATTCCATGGGACGTATCACAAAAGCCTCCGATAATATCGGAAACACGATGTCGTATGAATATGACAGCAGCGGCAACCTCATAAAGCAGACCGATACCATTGGCCGGGAAGCTGTCTATGAGTATGACCAGTTCAATCACCTGGTACAGGTGACGGGGACAGACGGAGCCACTACATCCTATACCTATGATGCACTTGACCGGCTGACCGGCGTCACGCAGGCAGACGGAACCGTGACTTCATACGAATATGACCCTGTAGGCAACCTGATTAAGACTACAGAGCCGGGCGAGGCTGTATACACCTATGCATACGATGCCATCAACCGGCTGACAGAAAAGGTGAACCCGTTAGGCGCCGCCACAACCTTCCGGTATGATGCAAAAGGCAACCTTACAGGCAGTGTTGATGGTGAAGGGACTGAGACAGCTTACGCCTATGACGCCATTGACCGTCTGACCCAGTTTACAGACGGCCGCGGTAACAACACCCTGTATGAGTATGACGAGTTATCCCGTCTCCTGGCATATACCACGCCGGAAGGGAATAAGGAGGAATACCGGTATGACCCGTTAGGCAACCTGACAAAGCGTAAGGACGCAAACGGCCTGATTACGGAATACCAGTATGATGTCATGGGGAACCTGATAAAGGAAATCTCCCCCAAGGGAGCCGTGACCAGCTATACCTATGACAAGCATGACGAGCTGACCAGTATCACGGACCCGGCGAAGAATGTTACGACCTACGAGGTGGATCTGAACCGCCAGGTGACGAAGATGACGGCCAAGAACGGCGGCGAGTATACTTATGGCTACGACGCGGTCCACCGGCTGACGGATATCACCACACCGCTGGGACTGACCAGGACCTTCACCTATGATACGGCGGATAACGTGGTAAAGGATACGGATAACCTGAACCGTACCACTGCCTATGAGTATGACATCATGCACCGGCTGACTAAGTCCGTGAATGCCAAGGGCGGGGTGTCCACCTACACCTATGATATACGTGGCAACCGGAACGGCATGACCGATGCCCTGGGATACAAGTGGAATTATACCTATGACCTGGTAGACCAGCTGACAAAGAGCGTGGATCCGGAGGGCAAGGCAACCGAAGTGGCCTATAACCTGGTGGGAGAGATTTCATCCATTACCAAGCCAGGGGACCGCAGGACCAGCCTGGGCTACGATGGCAACTATAACAGGACCACACTGACCGACCCCAAGGGATACGTCTATGAATACACGTATGACAAGGACAACCGTCAGGTAGGATTTAAGAACCCGCTGGAGGAGACTATCATGGCCGCCTATGACCCGGGAAGCCGTGTCACCAGTGTGACGGACCGCATGGGGCTTACAGAAGCATACACATACGATCCGCATGGGAATACCCTGAGTGTGAAGGCAACCAATGGCCTGGTGACCCGGTTCAGCTATGATATCCTGGATAACCTGGTGCGTGTGACCATGCCGAGTGAGCTGACCACTACCTACACCTATGATGTGATGGGGAATGTGACCTCCATGACGGATACCATGAAGCGCACCACTGCCTATACCTATGACCTGGAAGGCAACATGACCAGCATACATGACCCGTCCGGACGGACTGAGCGGATGGGATATGACATCGGGGGGCGCATGACCTCCTACATAAGCAATGGCGGGAACAAGGTATCCTATGATTACGATGTCCTCAACAGCCTGGTGGAGAAAGCCTATGAGGACGGGGACGGCAATGCCGTAAATGAAGGTGTGGTTTATGGCTATGATGTCCTGGGCCGGCGTGTCTCCATGATGGACCGAAGCGGTGACAGCAGTTATGAATATGACGGGCTTGGACGGATTACCAAGGTGACCGCCGGCTCCGGTGAGACCACCACCTATGCCTATGACGGATGTGACCAGCTGGAGAGCATCACCTATCCGGATGGGAAGAGTGTCCGTTATGAATACGATAAGAATGACAACCTGACAAAGGTGACAGACCGAACCGGCGCCGTCACCACCTATGTATATGATGCCATCAACCGCGTGACGGAAATCCACCGCCCCAACGGGGTGAATACCTACAACACCTACAATGCCAGGGACCAGATTGTGTCCATGGTCAACCGGTGCGATGAGTGTGAATGGATTGTCAGCCGGTATGATTACACCTATGATGACCGCGGGTTCATCGTGGCGGAGGACGCAGTCGAAAGCCTCTATGCATACGCCTGGGATGATAAGCATGACGGAAAGCATGAGAGCTGGCACGATGACCTGTTCCCGCACGGCAACAAGCACATCAACAAGCATGACAAGGACGGTATCTACAACTTCCAGATCATAGAAACGAAACGAGCCTTCACATACGATGATGACGGCAAGCTCCTGACCGCAACCGAGAATGAGGACCGCCAGGGCCGGTATGACTATGTGTTCAAATATGACGACATGGGAAACCGTATCTTCTACAGCAAGGCGCGGAACGGAAGCGTGCAGGAAAGCGCGGAGTACACCTACAATGCATCGAACCAGATGGTAAAGGTCCGGGAATACGACGGGAAGCATTACAGGAACGTGGAATATAGTTATGATGCCGATGGGAACCGGATCCTGGAAGAAGAGGTCAAGCCGGATGGGAACCGCAAGGTGGAGAAGAGCTATGAGTACAGCGTGGAGAACCGGCTTAAGGCAGTGCGTGATGCCCACGACCTGCTGGTGGCCATGGCCTATGACGGTGACGGGAACCGTATATTCCAGCTGAACTACAACCTGCATACCGATGATGACTGGAAGGGGAATTCCGGAAATGGGAACGGAAACAACAAGGACAACACCGGAAGCGGCAACAACGGCAATGGAAACGGCAATAAGAAGGGCGCCGCGGCAGCCATCGCAGAATTCTTTACCGGTGAAGAGCCGGAAGCGGGGAAACTCGGTGCCGGCGTAAGCCAGGCATTGGCTGAGCGTCTCTTCAGTGAAGAAATCCTTGGAGGCCTGGCGGAAGGTTTAGGAATCCCGGAGGAGACTGTAACAGCCCAGGAGGAGACAGGAACAGACAGCAGTGATACGGCCAACGCTGACTATGGGCAAACCATGACTGCGACACCAGGCAATGCAGCCCCGGGTGCCGTAAGCCCAGGCAATGCGGCAGCCAGCTATGCCGGAAAGAATGATAACGGCAATAACGGGAACGGCGGCAATGGGAACCATTATGGCTGGGGGAACGGAAACAATGGAAACGGAAACGGCAACAACGGAAATGGCAACGGTAACAGCAGCACCGGAGGAACCAATGACAATAATGGCAATGCTAACGGAAACACCAATAATACAGGCGGGAGCCAGAACCAGAGCGGTATCCTGTTCCCGGCAGATGGGGAGGTATCCGAGCTGGAGCAGGAACTGATTGACATGATTAAGACCACCGGGAAACAGAAGAATTATGAGCTGGTGGAATATGTCAATGATGTGAACCGCGACCATGTGGAAGTGTTGATGGAGCTGAATATCAATGGTATAATGGATACGGCATACAGCTACGGGAATGAACGCCTGACCAATGAGCGTTTCACTGGCTGGACCGGCTACTATACCTATGACCCAAGAGGCAGCGTGACCGGTGTGACAGGAAGTGATGGATATATCTGGCAGTCGTACCGGTATAATGCCTTTGGAGATATCACGTTTGGCAAGCCGCAGTATAACAATGTCTACAGCTACAATGCGGAGAGCTTCAATCCCAATATGGATGCCCAGTATTTAAGGGCGAGATATTACAGCGTGAAGACAGCCGGATTCATCAGTGAGGATAGCTACCTGGGAGATATCACAGACCCGTTGACACTGAACCGGTATAATTATGTGAAGAGCAGCCCGCTGAATTATATTGATCCTAGTGGCAGAACTGCATTTATAGTTTATTTTCCAGATGAGGATCAATGGAGTATAGTACCAGAAAATAAAATCTTAAACTTTGGATATGACGTAGTAGGGATTCTTCCTTTTGGTTCACATATAGCTAATGGTTCTAAAATGTTTATAGGGTCTTTGGTTAATGGAGAACCATATGATATGGATACTACTATAGCTCAACAGGTAAAAGAAGGAATATCTTCTGGTTTATCAGACGTGAGTGACTTATGGGCACTTGCTGGATATAGTAATCCATTTTCTGCAGGAGTTGCTATTGTGACATCTATTGATAGTATCGCAACTATAGGGGTAAACCTGTCTTCTAATTCTGAGATAGTTAGTCAAATAACTACAATAAGATATGCCAATTTTTTGATTACGGAGAATAAGGAGACACTAATAGAAAGGTACAATACTCTTTATAGTTTTGTAGAAAAATGTGTGGATAGTGGTTTGTTAACTTATAATGTTGATTTGTGCGGCTCAGTATATGAAGATTCTATCTATATTGCAGATGATTATGCATTTGAGGAGTTAATCGATGATATGGATAACGAATTTATTAAGAATGTAGAAATGGGGCTTGGAGGATATGCTAATGATATAGTCATTCATACCCCAGATAATATTACTGATTCAAATTCATCAAGAGATTCAATAGTATCATTAGAACCGATAATATTAAGACCCGGTTCCGTAGTAACAATAGAACCGGAGGGAACAAATTATGAAAGGACAGCTGTTGATTTATCAAAATAAAGAATATTTTTATTCTTAATAACTAAGTCTATGTATTAGGAGGAATATCTATTGGAAAAATGTAGAATTGCTGTCAAACAGAAGTGAGCCAATACGTTAAAGGAGAAAAGTAATATAATGATAAAAATTTTGAACACCTTGCTATATTATGTTTTAATGTATATAGCCTTTGTAGTAGGAATACTGGCAGGTGTTGCAATGAGAGGGCATGAACTGACCAAACAGATTATAAAATTTTCTTTTATTGGGGCACTTATAGGTTGTTGTATTGTATTTATAGCTTCATCTTAATACATAATACAACATTTATATCGTATAAAGCGACTATTTGTAAGGCTGGATGACTTGAATTATCCAGCCTCATGATAGTTAGGAGGCCTCCAGAGGGCATCCCAGGCCGGAGGCTGTAACGAGTCGCTTGCATCTGTATCAGCCAGTGCGATGGATTTCCTGATGAGTATGCTCTATGGTGCAGTTGCGGCTACATACGAAAATGAAACAGCATTTAACCTGCCAGTGAACTTCATGAAGAATGTGACGGAGCAGGAGCGTTCAATATCCTTCATGGACTTCATGCGTGACTTATCAAGTAACACTCTGGCTTTCGAAATAGGTCGGCTGATAGGGGATTTGGCAAGTGTGCATGGAGGATTCCATCTGACACTCGGCGGGTTCGGAATATTAGCAGCCGCTGGCGTATCAGGGCAGATAGAGATAACCCCTGCAGGTATCGCAATCTTAGCAGAAGGAACTATACAGGACAAATGGAGATATCGACATTCCATACGATATGAAGCAGTTTCGCTATCGTTGAGAAAGCTATTGCGGGTTTGGTAGAACATGGAGTAACGAAACCAGTTAATATTCCATGGAATTAAAATTAATGGAGGGATATTTTATATGGATAATATGAGTAACTTGCAGGATTAACACCCTTACAGCAAGAGAATTGCATGCTTTGGTGATGAAGGATGAATCCAAAAGTTTTCTAAATTTGGCCGTTTTGTATTATGAAATATATTCGCCCGGCTTTGACGGGCGATGTCCCCTAAGGTTATGCGTTTTCCAGTACAACCTCTTTAACCTGCACACTTTTCGACCCTGGCTATATTGCCTGATTTGGGGAGAAATGCCTTTGTTCCACATCGGCTCAATGAGCTGGAATACCCGCTTCATGGCCCATCTTTCCGAGCTGGGTCTTAAAACCGGCACACGGGCCGTTACGGTGCGTCACAGGGCCAGGAGACGGCGGGGAGGAACCGCTTGCCGGCATATGGTTGGGATATCCGCCCTGTTTTTCAGGAGAAATCCGGAAACAGGCTGAGTATGGCGATTGAATCAAGCTATTTTCTTGTCAGACGGAAAATCAGCAGTATTTTAGAGGCGTTGGGCGGCAGAATTAATAAGGAGCATTTGAGTGCAATTGCAAACGGGGATGGGGGTATGATTATAGCCACCGCAGTATATCGGATTTACACCTAAAAACGAGAAACAATATTACACAGCTATGCATTATATGGCAAATGTATCTTTATATATGTATCATAGTATGTCTGATGACAATTTATATATTCTAATCACGAAGAACCGTGAACAAGTAACCATTAACATAATAGGAGCGGTGTGGTACATCGCGACCGCCTGCCTTGCATCAGTATACAACAAACTGATAAGCAAATTAGGCGCAAATAGCAATAAAAGCATGAGTAAAAAAGCAGGGAGGCATACGGCATGTGGATTAAAAATAATATTACAGCTAAAATCATAAAGTTAACCTTACTCACAACTATTTGTATAGTATCTCTTTCTTTCTCTTCTCTGGCCAATACAAATTACTATGCCGGGGGTGAACCAGGGGTCCAGATGGGCATGCAGGTTGAAGGTCAATTAGCATACAGCCGGGGATCCAGATATTATGATGAGTTTAAACTATCAGACAATACTCTTTTAAAGAATCAGTGGCTGTGTTCGGTTTCCGATACTTACTTTAACGACTATGATATATCATGGTATTATTTTGACAAAAATGGCAGAACGCTAAAGAGGTGGCAGACAATTAATGGAAAGACATATTATTTAGACGATAGTATTGGACAGGCAGAATATGGATGGTTTAAATATAATGAAGATTGGTATTATTTTGAACCCAATACAGGAATTATGCAGACTTCCGGTACATATGAGAAAGATGGAATACTGTATAATATAGGTTCTGACGGAAAGGCACATTTTGCATCCGAGTATTCGGCTGAAGGTGGATGGAGGGAAGAAAATGAAAAATGGGTGTTCTACCGGGATGGAGGGAAGGTAAAGAATGATTGGATTTCTGATTTAGGCATATGGTATTATTTCGATTCCGACGGATATATGGTTGGTGACCAGATTTGCAGCATTGATGGAAATCTATATAGTTTTGCAGGAAATGGCCATATGGAAACCAACATTGAAAAATTCTATAATGGGGTCAATTATTACTTTGGTGAAGACGGGATTGGTGTGAGAAAAGCCCATAAATATGATAATATCTATCGCCATAATGAGGTTGTTCAATGGTTCAATGCTACATATGCAATCCTCACCAAATCAAATAATGGAGCATGTACCTATCTTGGGGGATATGCTAAAAATTCTTCTTTCGATTCATATGAGGGTGTATTAGAGTTACTCCAGAGAGATTGGGGGATAACGGACAGAGCCTCCGGGGAAAATGCAGTGGCCAATCTGCTCCTGTCCGCACAAAATGCGGATCATTCAACCAAAGCCTGGTACTATAGCCGCGCCATGCAGCTAAGCGCCTGGTTCTATCTTGTAGACTACTGCACGGAACAGGAAAGCCTAGACAGGCAGTTAGAGATTGCCAAGATGATACAGCCTGAATTTTCTTCATGGGATGACTTCAATCGCTCATACATGAATGGATACCAGAAATGGTCAAACAATGAAGAAAAAATAGAAAACCGGCAGTTTATTTATAATTACCTTAATAAATTGGATGACGGACCGTTTACTATCAGGTGGAGTGTTTCATTAACAAAGACCTGGTAACCATTGACTCCTTTGTCCTGCGTCACGCAGGAAGCGGAATCCAAACATGACCTGGCAGCTCACATGGTTTGCCAGGTCATGCCTGTATTTCAGGAGAAAAAGACTTTGAATTCGTCAAGGGAAGATGCTTGCGGGAGCCGTTTAGGCGGAGAATAGCTAATAGTGTCCAGGAGCCGGCAGACCGTCTGGACGGAAACACCGGTAAGTTCTGCGATCTGTTTTGTGGAAAAGGTCTGGCGAAGCTGGGAAACAATGTAGAATGCAAGCCTGCGGTGGTAGCTGGGCAGGAGAGAGTAGGATTCCGTTGAAACATTTGCTGCAGGAGGGGAAGAGATAGTGCCGTTAACGAAGAGCCAGTATTACCTGTTTACCCTATAAGGGGGTATCCTGTACCTCTTGAAAGCGGTAATCATGAATCCGTTTAGTTTTAGTCCCACAGTGGGGATAAGTGTTGATGGAGCTGAACATCAATGGTATAATGGATACGGCATACAGCTACGGGAATGAACGCCTGACCAATGAGCGTTTCACTGGCTGGACCGGCTACTATACCTATGACCCAAGAGGCAGCGTGACCGGTGTGACAGGAAGTGATGGATATATCTGGCAGTCGTACCGGTATAATGCCTTTGGAGATATCACGTTTGGCAAGCCGCAGTATAACAATGTCTACAGCTACAATGCGGAGAGCTTCAATCCCAATATGGATGCCCAGTATTTAAGGGCGAGATATTACAGCGTGAAGACAGCCGGGTTCATCAGTGAGGACAGCTACCTGGGAGATATCACAGACCCATTGACACTGAACCGATATAATTACGTTAAGGGAAGCCCTTTGAATTATATGGATCCGAGTGGACACTCTGGTTTAGATATCTTTACACCACCTAGCAAATATGTCCATACAGGTGATATACCGGTGGCAAATGACAGTAATGCATCCTATGACATAACAAAGAAGGCAAATACGGAAGCAGCCTGTTCAATCATCAACTCTTATATAAATGATAATCAAGGCGCATTTATGGGGGTTACAGCAGGTGTAGCATTGGTTGTACTGACGGCACCTGCTTCAGCACCTGTCCTAGCCGTAATTGGGGCTGGGATGGCAGGTGGGGCTGTTGGTATGGTTATAGGAGGGGTTCTCGAAAAAGGAATCAGCAGTGCAGATATAGCCAGGACTCTAAAAACAAAATATAATATTGACGTCACAGAACATCAGAATCTGGATTTGGATTCATTGCCATCCGAGGTCAAAGACTTATGCAGCCAATATGATAAGAACTTTGAAGATATGGAAGGTTATTTTGAGACAGGGTCAGTGCTCATGGGGCTGGGAGTGGCATTTCATGAGGCAGGATATTTCCTTGATTCCCTTCAAGCATCCATTGCAGAGAAATCAAAGAAGGCATATGAGAGCCTTAAAAGTTGGTTCAATAAAACATTTAAGGGGGGAAGTGGAACTTTTGAATGGCCAAGTGCCAAGGGATTAGTGGGGCATGATTTTGAAGATTATCTTCATAATGTTATAGGTGGAGAAAGCAGATATATAAAAGGATCTACCGCAGGAAGAGATTTTGATGGAGTTTTTGGAAACAGGTGGTATGAAGCAAAGTCTGGTAACTATTGGAATAAACTGTTGCAAGATAAATCTATAGAGCTGAAATTTAAACAAAAAATGGCAGAAGGTTTAAAAATTGCACAAGAATACGGAGCAACATATGAAGTGTTTTCAAATTCTCCAATACCGGACAGTATAAAAGAATGGCTTACAAAAAAAGGAATCCCCTTTACTGAAATTCTAAACTAGAAAGGAGGACTTATGTCGATTACTTACAATTTTCAAATAAATATTACTAAAAGAAAAGAAAACAGTTTGTCTTCAACTGATATTATTGAAAGTTTAATAGAAGCAGGGTGGAGCTTGTTTTCAGAAAACAATTTAATTATTTATACAGATGTAGGTGATGATGATGATTTTAATTTTCTATCAAAGCCCATGAACAAAAGAGAATACTATGATATAGTGAATAAAAAACAAAGAAATAAAGAAACAATCGCATTAGCTTTGTTTCGTTCAGAGAATAATTGCAGATATAGAATTGATGTGATTATTACTATTACTTCTGTATTTGAGGTTTTAATTTCACCAGATGATGCAACAAGAAAAATGTTGTCCAATGATTTGAAAATATTAGATGTTAATTGGTATATTTCCAGAATAATTCCGTATTTAACAAATGAAAAAATGTTAGTGGAGAACTTTTCTTTTTCACAGTATTAAACGAACTTATAAATATTCGCCTAGCTTTGCTGGGCGATGTCCTCCGGTCGGGTGGCTTTATGCCACCCGCCTTTAACCGGCACACATTTTGACCCTACTATTTTCTCAATTTTCAAAAAAAAGTGGTTGTTTCACATCGAGCCAACGAGCCGATATACTTGGCTCATGGTACATCTTCCGATACCAGCTGGAAAAGGGCAACACGGGTGGTCACGGTGCGTTACAGGGGTAAGAGAATTGCGGGTAGAGATAGGGTATCGGTGTTCGGACGGAAAGCTGCTCTGTTTTTCAGTAAATAAATGATATTCGCTGATTGAGCCTGACTGAATTAAAGGTTTTCCTTGCCAAAAGCCGGGAAATGCCTTAAAACCGTGGGTTTCAGCAGTATCTGCGCTGTCTGCCGGTATAAGTTTTTCTGGAAACCCGGAGAAAGTTATTCAAAAAACAAGGGCATCCAGCATAACAAATTCCGGCTTTTCCACCCAGCGAATTCCATGTTTTCAGCGATGCTTTAGAGATGCCGGGTGGCAGAATTCTGAAAACCACAAAAGCTGGGTGCCGCCAAGCCACCCATGAATAACGATTTTCATCCTTTTTCGACCCATTGAAATTCATTCGTCAGTAAGATTTCAGTAAAAAAAACGCAAGGGAATTGAAATTGACACTTCGGATAGTTCCATGGTACAATGGCGCACACCCGGGGGTTTAAGGGGGTGGAAACACACCGGAAAAATCTCAGCAAGACAGACACACCGGCCGCTCCATGATGGATCTGGTCGGTGTTTTTTTCCTGCTGTTATAGGTTCATGATAAATTTTATGGCCCGAATGCCGTCTTTCACTCTGCGAACTTACCATCCATTCTTTTTCTGTCAGCCACCTCACAATATTTTCAGCTTGTGCGGAAGCCAATACCACAATGGAACAAATATCTGCTCCATAGATGAAGCACCTTACATAAATCGAAAAAAGAGCCGGGAAAAGACTTGAATCTATCTGTCACCAGAGGTAACATACGACACACTTCCAGAGAGATTTCTCTCCGGAAGGAATAACCTGTAAAGTTCGTAGGTTGTGGAGATGGATAGGCTTATTCCCCCTTGCGATGGCCGTAGCCCTGGGCGTAAACCGGCACATAACGCTTATCAGCTGAGGTTGCCGGCAGATTTACAGTTACGGATGGAGACAGGAAAAGAAGGAAGGATGGCATCTGAGAAAAGAAAACATCATCTATGTGGGGATTGACCTGCATAATGAAACCCACACAGCGGTCATGCTGGAATACAAAGTTGGGAGAGATTACGTTTGGTAATAAACCATCGGAGTTTCCGAGGCAGGTAAGGAAGGTCAGCCGTTTTGTGACAGAAGATAAGACGGCAGTGTATGGTCTGGAAAACGCCTGCGGTTATGGCCGCGCCTTGGCTGTATGGTTGATTGAAAAAGGATTCCATGTAAAAGACGTAAATACTGCTTTGTCTTACGCCCAGAGAAAAAGTGTGCCGATGTATCAAAAAAGTGACAGTTATGATGCGGAAGCCGTGGCCTTGGTGCTGATTAATATGCTGGACAAACTGCCGGATGCGATACCGGATGATAAATATTGGACACTGGGCCAGTTGGTGAACCGAAGGGATAATATTTGTACCCATTTGCATAGACTGAAAAATCAATTCTTTACCGGTGA
>ERZ773118.1104-NODE-1104-length-18335-cov-2.93539_pt1 | contig 18335 bp, 18 predicted proteins | sample MGYA00580562_ERZ773118 | MGnify/ENA primary metagenome ERZ773118 (study PRJEB29015, sample SAMEA2737878) | human gut metagenome | biome: human gut; feature: human-associated habitat; material: faeces | place: China | collected 2012 ... | reverse complement strand
ACAAAAGCGGCAATATCGGAGCAGAGGCTATAAATCTATCCATATTGGATTTTAAACAACATTTAGTGCAAAAGTTTGACAAAAGGGTTTTATCTATAAATCTATCCATATTGGATTTTAAACAGCAGATAAAACGAATGAAGTAGCTTTTCGTCAATACTATAAATCTATCCATATTGGATTTTAAACCGCAGTACATATAATATGCAGATTAAATCAATGACTATAAATCTATCCATATTGGATTTTAAACAGAAAATCTATTACTTCGTCTTCCGTTTTCCAAGACCTATAAATCTATCCATATTGGATTTTAAACTTTAAATGCCTTTGTAAGCGTTTTTATAGTCTATTACTATAAATCTATCTATATTGGATTTTAAACGTTTGAAAATGTAAGAAAATATTTGTTGCCGTCTTTCTATAAATCTATCCATACTGGATTTTAAACTTTAAAAGGCATTTCTGCGTGTGGGTAAATTGATAGACTATAAATCTATCCATATTGGATTTTAAACAGACAATAATACAACTCAATTTTTAAGTGTGTAATCTCTATAAATCTATCCATATTGGATTTTAAACATTGTTGAATGGTATCCTGCCGAAAACATCGACTTTACTATAAATCTATCCATATTGGATTTTAAACAAATTATTTGGCAAGAAGCTAAACGAATGGTACGACTATAAATCTATCCATATTGGATTTTAAACGTGCAAATCTCTGTCCAACTTTGCAGGTCTTTTGTGCTATAAATCTATCCATATTGGATTTTAAACAAATTTCTTGTAAATGTAGTTCACAGACTTAAAAATCTATAAATCTATCCATATTGGATTTTAAACACAGAAAACATAAGGAGAATAATAGAATGTTCAAGACTATAAATCTATCCATATTGGATTTTAAACACTGATGGCTATATGGATTCATATGCAGATACAGCTATAAATCTATCCATATTGGATTTTAAACTTTTAATCATTATTTTGTTTTGACCGCTTGCAATTGCTATAAATCTATCCATATTGGATTTTAAACTACTTATATATGTACGAATAATGTCAATGTCGATTTCTATAAATCTATCCATATTGGATTTTAAACATAATAGAAAATCGCTTGATGATATAAAAAGCTATATCTATAAATCTATCCATATTGGATTTTAAACCAAGAACAACGCTTTTATATTGTCCGCTTTGCGAAAACTATAAATCTATCCATATTGGATTTTAAACAAATCAAGACTAAAAAAATTTCAAAACGAATTTGTGCTATAAATCTATCCATATTGGATTTTAAACCAAGAAGTGGATTTCCTGCAATAGTAGTAACAACAGCTATAAATCTATCCATATTGGATTTTAAACAAGCTTTAATATGTGCTTTACTCATTTTAGTATTGCTATAAATCTATCCATATTGGATTTTAAACTGACAATTTAATGAACTTGCAACAGTCTTGAGCTTCTATAAATCTATCCATATTGGATTTTAAATGACAAAGCGTCACCGCCCGCTTTACCGGCGGAACTCTATAAATCTATCAATATTGGATTTTAAACTTAAATAATTAAGAAAGGAGCTTTAAATGAAAGCACTATAAATCTATCCAAGCCGGATTTTAAACGCAACAGTATCCGTTGTAACTGAATACATCAAAGTAACATTACCTAATCTGTAGCAATTAAACCCGAGTATTTTATATTCTATATGTAAAATATATTTTCTTATTGGAATAATAGAGGGGGAAAGTTTTGTTATAATTAAAGAAATATATTTGAACGGAGGTATTTTCAATATGTTAAGTGATATTGAAATCGCTCAGGCTGCGACCTTACTCCCGATTAAAGAGGTTGCCGCACAGATCGGAATTAAAGAGGATGAGCTGGAGTTTTACGGCAAGTATAAGGCTAAACTTTCAGACGAACTTGCCAATCGTTTGGAAAATGAGCCGGACGGAAAACTTGTTCTTGTTACAGCTATCAATCCAACCCCCGCAGGTGAGGGTAAAACAACTACTTCTGCAGGTCTTGGTCAGGCTATGGCTAAGATTGGTAAAAAGGCTGTAATCGCTCTAAGAGAGCCTTCACTCGGCCCTGTATTTGGTATTAAGGGCGGTGCTGCAGGCGGCGGCTATTCTCAGGTACTTCCTATGGAAGATATTAATCTTCACTTTACAGGCGATATGCACGCTATTACTTCTGCAAACAATCTTTGCTGTGCAATGCTTGACAATCATATTCAGCAGGGTAATGTTCTCGGGATTGATCCTCGCCAGATTCTTATTAAGAGATGTCTTGATATGAACGACAGAGCTTTGAGAAATATTGTTGTCGGTCTTGGCGGCAGAGTGAACGGTATTCCTCGTGAGGACCACTTTATAATTACTGTTGCATCTGAAGTTATGGCTATCCTTTGCCTTGCTGACGATATTTCTGATTTAAAGAAAAGACTTGGTAATATTCTTATTGCTTATACATATGCAGGCGAGCCTGTTTTTGCAAAGGACATTAAGGCTGACGGCGCTATGACAGCTCTTCTTAAAGACGCTATCAAACCTAACCTTGTTCAGACGCTCGAGGGTACCCCCGCTATTATGCACGGCGGTCCTTTTGCCAATATTGCTCACGGCTGTAACAGCATTCGTGCTACAAAGCTTGCGTTAAAACTTGCCGATTACTGTATTACAGAGGCAGGCTTCGGTTCGGATCTCGGTGCAGAGAAATTCTTTGACATCAAGTGCAGATATGCAGGCTTTAAGCCGTCTGCCGTAGTTATTGTTGCTACTTGCCGTGCGTTAAAGTACAACGGCGGTGTGCCTAAGGCAGAGGTTTCTGCAGAGAATCTTGAGGCTCTTAAAAATGGTATTGAAAACCTTGGCGTTCACATTGATAACATGAGAAAGTACAATGTTCCCGTTGTAGTTGCTATCAACCAGTTCGGTACAGATACAGCAGAGGAACTTGAGTTTATCGAGAGTTACTGTAAATCTAAAGGCGCAGACTTTGCTCTCTCAAATGTATTCTCAAAGGGCGGAGAAGGCGGTACAGAACTTGCCAAAAAGGTAGTAGAGGCTTGCGAAAAGCCGTCTGATTTTGCTCCTATTTATTCAGATGACCTTACAATCAAAGAAAAGGTTGACAAAATTGCAAAAACAATTTACGGCGCTTCAAGAGTAAACTATACAAAGGCTGCCGAAAAGGCATTGAAGCAGATTCAGGCTCTCGGCGGTGAAAAACTTCCTGTTTGTATTGCAAAAACACAATATTCGCTTTCTGATGACCCAACACTTCTCGGTGCTCCAAAGGATTTTGAAATCACAGTAAAGAATCTTACACTTTCAAACGGTGCAGGATTTGTAGTTGTATATACAGGTGATATTATGACAATGCCGGGTCTTCCGAAAGTTCCGTCGGCAGAGAAAATTGATGTTACCGAGGAAGGAAAAATTAACGGTTTATTCTGATGATTACTGTAAATACTCATAATGCCCGTGAAACAGAGGCACTCGGCGCTAAAATTGCCGAAAAGTTGTGCGGCACGGAAGTAATCGCTCTTTTTGGCGGTCTTGGTATGGGCAAGACTGCCTTTACAAGAGGACTTGCAGGTGCGCTCGGTGCAGGAGAAAATGTTTCAAGCCCTACATTCGCTCTTGTCAATGAATATTCGGGTAAGTATAATATTTTTCATTTTGATATGTACCGTGTAAATACATGGGATGATTTGTATTCCACAGGATTTTTTGATTATATTGATAACGGTATAATCATTATTGAGTGGAGTGAAAATATTGAAGAGGCTTTGCCTACCGATTGTATTAAAATCAGAATCAGTAAGGGCGAAAATGATGATGACAGAATTTTTGAAATTGAAGGTGTTGATCCGCAATGAAAATTCTTGCAATAGATACAAGCGCCACAGCTGCGTCAACCGCAATTTGTGACGAAAACAAAATAATAGGTGAGTTCTTTATAAATACAAAACTTACTCACAGCAGAACACTTATGCCTATGGTTGAAAGTCTGCTTGTAAACACAAACCTAACGACAACTGATATTACCGCCGTTGCGGTAAACTGCGGTCCGGGTTCGTTTACGGGTGTAAGAATCGGTGTTGCAGCGGCTAAAGGACTTGCTTTTGCCGATGATTTGCCTTGCATAGAGGTATCGACGCTTGAAAGCCTTGCGTATAATTTGCAATCCGCAAATGGGATAATCTGTTCTGTTATGGACGCTCGCTGTTCGCAGGTTTATAATGCGCTTTTCAAATGTGACGGCGTAAAGCCCGAAAGACTTTGCAAAGACAGAGCTTTGTCTGTTGCCGAGCTTTCAGAAGAACTTAAGAGCTATGACGAAAGAATTATACTTGTGGGTGACGGTGCGGAGCTTTGCTATAATGCTATGAAAGAATTATTACCAAATGTTGAACTCGCACCAATCAGTATAAGATTTCAAAGAGCGTCATCAACAGCAGAAATTGCTGTACAAAAATTTAATGACGGAGAAGTGCTTTCGGCTGCGGAACTTATGCCGATGTATTTAAGACTGCCGCAGGCTGAAAGAGAACTTAAAAAGAAAATGGAGGAAAAGAAATGTTAGCACTTGGATGTGACCACGGCGGATATAACCTTATCTGCGCAATTAAAAAATATCTTGACGAAAAGGGTATTGAATATAAAGATTTTGGTACTTACAGCACAGACAGCGTTGATTATCCTGTTTACGGCTATAAAGTTGCAAAAGCAGTAGCAAGCGGCGAATGTGAGCTTGGTATTCTTTGCTGCGGTACAGGTATCGGTATTTCAATGGCAGCAAACAAAGTTAAGGGTATTCGTGCGGCAGTTGTAAGCAATGAGTTTTGCGCTGAAATGACACGCAGACACAACCACGCAAATATTCTTTGTATGGGCGGCAGAGTTACAAGCGAAGAAGATGCTGTTAAGTTTACAGAAATTTTCCTCAATACTCCCGAAGAGGGCGACAGACACTTAAAGCGTCTTGCTATGATTGATGAGATTGAGGCAGGTACTTTCAAGGTTGACTGATTTCGGGAGATTTTTATGTCCGACGAAGAATTAAAGGTGTTGAACGACATCAAAGATATTCTTTATGTCTGTTATGCTTGAAAATAAACTTGATGATGTGAACGCAAAAATTGATGAAACCAATATGCTGTAAAACGAACTAAAGGGTTATAGTTTTGAAAACTCTTTTGTTTAAGTCGCCAAACAGCAGGCTGTTTGGTTATCGTTAAATTACATAAACGAAAAGTATTTGTGGGCTTTGCCCACACCCACAACCTTTGAAAAGGTTGACCAAACTTTTATAATTTTTGTGATACACCGGAATTTCCAGACAAAACACTGCATTAAACCGTCTAAATCTTAAAACCAAAACAAAGAGCTCTCTTTACGCAAATAAAGAGAGCTTTAATGTTATGATAAATATAAAGTTTTAGCCGCAGAGCTTATTCAAGTTCAAGAGCCTCTTCAATAGCATAAGAAAGCTGATCGGGGCAAGACGTACCTCTGCCACGGCAGTCAATGCCTTTTAATCTCTTTACAGCCTCTTCTGCGTCCATACCTTTTACAAGAGCGCAAATGCCTTGAGTGTTGCCTGCGCAACCGCCGATAAATTCGCAGGATTCTATAATTCCGTCATTTATCTCAAGATTAATCTGTCTTGAACAAACACCTCTTGGAATGTATGTATATTTCATAATATTACCTCCTTAAAACATTTCAACTGTATTTTAACATATTTCTTTAAAAAAATCTATAAAATTTAAAAATATGTGTCGATTTTTAAATTTAGTGTGATATAATAATGTGTACGATAAAGTTTGATTATGATAAAGTTTGATTATAATATTTATTTTGGGTCAGAGGTATATGAAATGTCTATGAAAATTAATCTTGGTGCTTGGAATTCAATATTTGCCGTGCCTTCGTCTGTTGTAGACGAGGGACTTAAGTTTTCGGACGGCGTTAAACTTAAGGTATTGTTATATCTTTTGCGGCACAGTGGGGAAGATGTGAACGAAAGTGACATCAGTAAGGCGACAGGTGTAAATGAAACCGATATTCCGGAGGCAGTTGAATACTGGGTTATGAAAGGTATCTTTTGCCAAAATAACGGTGCTTTTGAGCCTGCACAGGCAGAACAGCAAACGACTGAACAGCCTGCGGTAAAACAAGTCGAAAGCAATAATAATGCCGCTCAGATTGAAAAGGAAGAGTCTACAGTTCCGCATATGTTTGTAAGACCGCAGCGCCCCGATTATGTTTATGTGGCACAACAGCTTGCGGTTGACGAAGAATTTAAAATGCTTGTAAACGAGGCACAGACAGCCCTCGGCAAGCCTTTATCAAACTCCGATGCATCGTCGTTACTGTTACTTAAAAATACCTGCGGTTTGCCTGTAGAGGTAATTATAATGCTTATTCAGTATTGTATAAGCATCGGAAAATCTAACATAAGAGCCATTGAAACAATAGGGTTGAGATGGTCGGATGCGGGAGTTTTCTCAATTGAGGAAGCCGAAAATAAAATAAAACAAGCACATCGTGCAAGCCAGAGTTTTACGGTTGTAGCATCTGCGTTCGGTTTAAAAAATACGGGTTCTCCTACTAAGAAGCAGGTTGAATACGCCGATTTATGGGTAAACGAGTGGAAATTTTCTCCCGAAATGCTAAGAGAGGCTTACGAAAGATGTGTTGACAGTAAGGGCAGCTGCGATTTCAGATACATAAACGGAATTTTAAAACGCTGGAATTCAAGTGGAATTTACAATGTTGACGATTTAAACAAATTTGACAGCAGACCCGATAAGTATAAGGATAAAGGCGGAAACAGGAATAACGCCAACACATCTTATAATATAAATGATTTGCAGAGATTAGATACAATCGACAGTATTTAGTGTGGTGATATAAATGGGATACAGTAAAGAAATTTACAGAGCGACAAAAGCAAAAATGGAAGAAAGGCGCACCAAAGCCGAGAGAAGAGCGGAGCAGGTTCGTGAAGAGGTTTACAGAAGAGTTCCGAGAATAGAGGAGCTTGAAAAAGAAATATCTTCATGCGGAATACTTGCGGTTCGTGCGGTTTTAAACGGCGGAGATGTAAAGTCTGCCACGCAGGATTTGCGTGCAAAAAGTCTTTCTATGCAAAATGAAGTCAAAAAGCTGCTTAAAGAAAACGGCTATGAAGAAAATTGCTTTGAACCGCATTACAACTGTAAATACTGCAAAGATACGGGATATATAGAAAAAGACGGAAGAACAGTGTATTGCCCTTGTTTTAAAAGACTGCTTGTAGCAACTGCGTGCGAGGAGCTTAACCGTACTGCGCCTTTAAGACTTTCCACTTTTGAGAGTTTTGACCTTAATATGTACAGTCATGAGGTTGATAAGGCGAGCGGAGTATCACCTTTTGATAAGATGCAAAAAATTTATAATTATTGCCTACAGTACGCAAGGACTTTTACGCCCGAGTCAAAGAGTATACTTATGAGAGGCGGCACAGGTCTTGGCAAAACCCACCTTTCGCTCGCTATTGCCAATGAGGTTACAAGGCGTGGTTTCGGTGTAATCTATGTGTCAGCACCTATGCTTATGTCAACGCTTAGCAATATGCATTTTTCCAAAGAGTCCAACGATTCTGAATATCTTGAAATGCTCACAAAGTGCGATTTATTAATTATTGATGATTTAGGCACAGAGTTTTCAAATACTTTTTCAAATACACAGTTTTATAATTTGTGTAATTCAAGAATGCTTTTGAGAAAGCCTTTGATAATAAACACAAACCTTTCGATAACAGAACTTGAAAAAACTTATACTTCAAGATTTATTTCAAGAATATACGGAGAGGGTGTAAGGCTTAATTTTGTCGGCGACGATATAAGACTCAAAAAAAGTTTTAGTTAAAATTCCGTATTTTTTATGTTTTTCAAATTTTAGAAAAATTTGAAAAAAATTGAAAAAAAGATGTTGACAAAACACACGTTCTGCTATATAATAGCTATTGTTGATTGCGTGACAGTAAGCAACAAGTCAATGCTAAATGAAAGTTAAAAACTTCTAAAAAGTTTTAAAAAATTTCAAAAAAGTGTTGACAAAACGCACTTCATAATATATAATATATATCGTTGATTGCACGGCTTGCAGCAATGAGCAATAAACATTGAGGAATGGTGTAACGGTAGCACGACAGACTCTGACTCTGTTTGTTGGGGTTCGAATCCCTATTCCTCAGCCATTAAAAGCCCCGAGTAATCGGGGCTATTTTTATCGAGGTGTAGCGCAGTTTGGTAGCGCACATCGTTCGGGACGATGGGGTCGCAAGTTCGAATCTTGTCACCTCGACCATCTGAATACGCCGGGTCACACTGATTCGGCGTAATTTTTTTATAAGACATTTTTGGAGGTTAATTATGAAAAAGGTAGTTTCTTTGGTAACAATATTTGTACTTTGTCTTACTGCGCTTGCAGGTTGTTCAGGCAGCAAAGAGGTTGATTTAAAAACAGTTCTTTCTGACATCAACTCTAAGTATTCATTGGACTTAAAAGAGCTTACAGATTCTAATGATCTTAAAAAATATTACAGCATAGACACAGAAGATGTTAAGCAGTTTGCGGCAGAAATCAATTCAGACAGCAATTCTCGTTGAGGCTGTTGACGCTGATGCTGCATCAAGAGTAAACGATGCGCTTTCTAAGACATACACTTCAATCGTTACACAGTATTCAGGCTACAATGCCGAAAAACTTCCTATGGTTGAGGCTTGCAAGGTTACACAGGACGGCAACTATGTTACAATGATTGTTGCAGACCAGGGTCCTGAAATTCTTGAAACATTCTACGGCTACATAAAATAAAATCGTCAGATTATACGGGCGGACGCAGTTCGCCCGTTTTCTGTGTTATTAAACTTTTAACGGGAATATTGCTATGGTACAATCAGAATTAAAAAAACAGTTTTCACATATGAATAATATGCAGCAGCAGGCTGTATTTTGCACAGAAGGCCCTTTGCTTATACTTGCGGGTGCAGGTTCGGGCAAAACAACCGTTCTTGTAAACAGAATTGCGTATATTTTGCAGTCTGAACTTTGCAAACCGTGGCAGATACTTGCAATTACTTTTACAAATAAGGCGGCAGGGGAGCTTAAAGAGAGAATCTGCAACGCTGTTCCGGAAGGCGGTTCGGATATTTGGGCGGCTACATTTCACTCTACCTGTGCGAGAATTTTAAGAAGATACGGCGACAGAATCGGTTTTACAAGTCATTTTACCGTTTACGGTACTGACGATCAGAAAAAACTTGTAAAAGATATTTTAAAACAGCTTAATTATGACGAAAAAATGTTGCCGGTAAAAAGAGTGCTCAACGAAATTTCAAAAGCCAAGGATGAAATGCTTACTCCGCAGGAAATGCTCAAAAGAGCAGGCTACGATAATCTCAAGCAGTCCGTGGCAAAAGTATATGAAATTTACCAGTCAAGACTAAAAACCGCAGATGCAATGGATTTTGACGATATGCTCTGCAAGACTGTTGAGCTTTTTCAAAAATGTCCCGATATACTCGAATTCTATCAAAATCAGTTTAAATACATAATGGTTGATGAGTATCAGGATACAAACAAGGTGCAGTATAAATTTGTAAGTATGCTCGCCGCAAAATACGGCAACATCTGCGTTGTAGGTGATGACGACCAGAGTATTTACAAATTCAGAGGTGCTACAATTGAAAATATCCTTTCTTTTGAAAACACCTTTAAAGGCGCTAAGATGATAAGACTTGAGCAGAATTACCGCAGTACACAGAATATTCTTAATGCGGCAAACGGTGTTATTTCTAACAACACAATGCGTAAGGGCAAAACGTTGTGGACTGAAAATGCCGTTGGCGATAAAATTGAGGTGCATACTTCCGATTCCGAGCGTGACGAAGCTCAATTTATTGCAAAAACTATACTTGACGGTGTAGCAGACGGCAGAAAATTCTCTGATTTTGCAATTCTTTACAGAATGAATGCACAGTCAAACTCAATTGAGCAGGCTTTGTCAAGAAGCGGTATTCCGCACCGTGTAATCGGCGGCAGACGATTCTATGACAGAGAAGAAATCAGAGATATGGTTGCATATCTTCAGGTTATTAATAATCCGCACGACGATGTCAGACTGGGCAGAATTATTAATGTGCCAAAGCGTGGTATTGGCGCAACTACACTTGAAAAAGCCTCTGAAATTGCCGCAGGACTCGGCGAAAGCATATATTCCGTAATTAAAGATGCAGATGTATATCCACAGCTTTCAAGAGCCGCAACAAAGTTAAAGAGTTTTGTTGCGCTGATTGACGGTCTTATGGAGGCTGAACAAAGCGGAGATTATTCTCTTGCAGAATTATACAATCTCATTCTCGAACATACAGATTACGAAAAATATTTAAAAACAGAGAAAGACAACCCCGATGTAAGAATTGAGAACATCGAAGAGCTTTCTTCAAATATTATCAAATTTGAAGAGGATTACGCAGAAGAAGCGTCACTTTCAAACTTCCTTGAGGAAATTTCATTGCAGACAGATATTGATAACTATGATGCAGAAGCGGATTCATCGGTAATGATGACATTGCACAGCGCAAAAGGACTTGAATTTCCCGTAGTTTTCATTGCAGGTCTTGAAGAAGGTGTGTTCCCGTCAATTGCCACAATGATGAATCCCGATGAACTTAACGAGGAACGCAGACTTGCTTATGTAGGTATTACAAGAGCAAAAGAAAAGCTCTACATTACCAAGGCAAAGTCAAGAATGTTGATGGGTCATACAAGCTATAATAAAGTATCACGCTTTGTAAATGAAATCCCGCCCGAATTACTTAATTATACAGGCGAGAAAAAGACTTTTGCGTCAACAAACGGTTTTTCCGCATCCTCAAGTCATATCAGTATCGGTGCCGGTTCAAAATTCACACCTAACAAAAGTTTTAATACATTTACTAAACCTGCCGTTAAATCGGGTACTGTTTACAAAAAAGGAGATTGCGTATTCCATAAGGTATTTGGCAAAGGTATGATTATGAAAACCGAAAAAATGGGCAACGACACAATGCTTGAAGTTGCTTTTGATAAGGCAGGCACAAAAACTCTTATGGCTAATTTCAGTAAAATGGAAAAAATCTGATGAGGTGATTTTTTGAAGGCTTTAGCAAAATCATTAATGTGCGTAGCTATGGCGGCGTGTTCCGCAGTTGCATTTACAGGCTGTGACAATGATTCGGAATCTTCGGCTACAACAGCACCGCAGACTACAAATTCTACAGGTGCATCGACGCAGGGACTTACCGTTGCGCCTGCAACTGCTGATGAAGTACCTACTAATCCTGCATATAATTTTACAAAATTAAAACAGGATACCGACAGCATAACAGCTAAGTTCGATAATACACTTGTTGCAAGTAAATTCAGAGGAACTGTATATTATAAACTCGGAAATGATTTTGAATATATAGGCAATAACGGCTATGCCGACAAGGGTTCGCATACATATAATTCACTCAATACAAATTACTACATAGGTTCGCTTACAAAGCAGTTTACCGCTGCGGCTGTTATGATTTTACAGGAGCAGGATAAGCTGAGCACAGATGATACGCTTGACAAGTATTATCCCGATTATAAGTACGGTTCGGATATAACTATCCGTAATTTGCTTACAATGACAACAGGCTTGCCGGATTATCTCGGCAAATCTGACGAAAGCGTGCGTGCAAATGCTCCGCAGTACGATATTTCAGAGAAAAATTCCGCTAAAGATAATCATTCTGTTATTTTAAAATGGATATTGTCACAAGAAATTGATAATGATGAAGAAAATTACAGCTATTCAAATTCCGATTATTTTATTCTCGGTGACATAATCGAAAAGGTAAGCGGAAAAAGTTATGAGGAATTTTTGAAAGAAAATATTTTTGAGCCACTCGAAATGACTTCGACAACCTTTGAGAGCACAGACCAACTTGCTACAGGTTATCAGGATATTTTTGACGATGAGTGGAATATTTATCCGGGTGTTGCGTATTCTTCTACGGGTCTTATTTCCAATTTGAGTGATTTGCTTAAATGGACAGACGCTATTACGGGAAGTGAATTGCTGTCTGCAAAATCCAAAGAAGAAATGTTCACTCCTTATAAATCAAGTTTTGCGTACGGTTTGTATGTTGACGATTGCGGTAATTATTATTGTGACGCAGCATTCTACAGATTTAACGCAAGAATTGTATTTGCGCAGGACCAGAGCAAAGTATTCATCGCTTTTTCAAATTATACGCAGTCAAATCCGAAAGATGTAAACAAAAAACTTGATGAAATTTTAAAGCCTTATTTAAAATAAATCAACTCAATATTCACAATTAAGTATAACCTTCATAAAATGTATTGTTACAGAGCGTAAGCCTGTTAATACATTTTATGGGGGTTAATTTTTATGCCAGATGTATCATACGGCACAGTACCACGGCAGTCGGGCAACGAACCGCTTACCGAAAACAAATGCACAGACGCTGTCTGCATAAACGCAAGCCGTATTTATGACAGTTGCGGCTCAAAGGATTGCCTTAGCAATCTTGCGGTTTATTTTACACCTTGCAGTCAAACTGTTATCAATAACGCATCATCTGTAAAAATCTGCAAGGCAAGCGTTATAACCGCCGATGTAAGCGTTGAATCAATCGCTTTTCATCGTGGCTGTTATGCGGTTGATGTTACATTCTATTTTGATATTTCTCTTGAGGCATATACCTGCGGTTCAACAATTCCGTCACGGGTAAACGGACTTGCAATTTACGGTAAAAGGTCGGTTCTTTACGGCAGTGAATCAAATTCAAAGAGTTTTTCGAGCGACAGTTGTATAGTTTGCTCTCAACCTGTTACATCATGCGGTTGCACGGAGTTTTTACCAAATGCAACAGTACAAATTTCCGAACCTATGGCTCTTTCGGCACGACTTATAAAAGGAAGTGTTCCGCAGCTTCCTTGTGCTCCTATACCTGAATGTGTAATAACATACTTTGGTGACGATTTTGCTGTGACCGGAGATGCAAGCGTAAGTGCCACTATCGGTATTTTTACAATTACACAGCTTGAGAGAAATGTACAGATTATGATTCCGTCATATGATTTTTGTATTCCTCGCAAGGAATGTAAGCCTGAAAGTGACGACCCGTGCGAAGTATTCAGCAGGGTAGATTTTCCTAACGAATCATTCTTCCCACCGAATGCAAGACCTGAAGAAAGAGAAAAATGTAATTTTGAGTGTGGATGTAACGGCTGACAAAGAAAAAGGCAGGCAGTTTTTACTGTCTGTCTTTTAGCTTGTTCCATTAAAGTTAAGGTTAATTATGTTTTAATTTGAAGTTTGTATTAACAATTTTCTAATTTGAAAATCACCCTAAAAAATCATAACGAAAATTTTTGTTTGAAAAGTATTTCGATTAAATCCGCTGTTTTTTCATAACCGAAGTCATTTGATTTTATAGTCAGATTGTAATTTTTTGCATTGCCCCAATCTGTATTCGTAAAGTATTTGCAGTGCGCAGAGCGTTCTCGGTTTACTTTTCTTACTTGCTTGGCGGCATTTTCATGTGAAAGGTGATCTCTTTCTTTTACTTTTTCAATTTCACTTTCTTCATCTGCGGTTATAAATACATTGTAAATATGTTTTTTGTTTCTTAAAATATAGTTTGCAAGTCTGCCGACAATTACACAGTTTTCGGTTTTGGCAAGGTGCTTAATAACCGATTCTTCTTTTTTGAACAAGCTGTTGATATTAGGAACAGTATCACCGTTGTTTTGCTGGTACCATTCAAAAAAGTCGTTAAGCGCTGATTTGTCAAGAGTTTGCTCGTTGTGTTCTATGTATTCAGGTGAATATCCGCTTTCCTGCATTACAAGTTTTATAAGTTCGGTGTCATAATATTTGTATCCGAGTTTTTCGGCAAGAATTTTTCCTATTGCTCTGCCGCCGCTGCCGTATTCTCTTGAAATGGAGATTACATAAGTAGGTTTGTCATCTGTTTCAGCGGTATCATCTGCAATTTTGGTTTTGCCTAAGAGTTTATCTCTGTATTTTCCGAACACTTTATTTATTATACCGAGAATAAATCCTACAAGAAAAGCGGCAATTACTGTGCCGATTCCCACACTGCCGAGATTGTGGATAAAAATAAGGCAAGATACACCTGATATAATAACCATTGTTATGTCAAATGCCATTTTTACCTTTGAAAATTCAATCTTAGTTACTTGCGAAACCGCACTCATAACGCCTTCGCCCGCAAGCGGGATAACATCGGCAGGCAAGTAAAGGAAAATACCGATAGCAACAATTGCGGCACTGATGAGTACCATAATAATTCTTATTACGATATTGTCGGGAGTGGGGAAGAAGCTTACAAGATAATTACAGAATGTTGTGAAATAACCGAAAACAACGCCTACGGGAATCTGTAATAAGCTGATCAGTTTAAAATTCTTTCTGAGAATAATTAATTGTATTAATACCAATACAATATGAAAAAGTATGGTAGCCTTTCCCATTTCAATTCCCCATATACAGGTCATAGTGTAGGGGATAGAACTTACAGGCGATACACCGAGGTTCGATTTAACGGAAATTGCTATACCTATTGTCATTATAAATAAACCTACAAGGTACATCGGTAGTCTGATTTTCATATTTTTTAAATTCATTGTTGTTTTTCCTCCTTATCATATTCAAGCATATTTTCATAGACACGCATTAATAAATCGTTAAATTTTTGCTTTTCATCTTCATTAAAATTTTTAAGAGCTGCATTTTCAATTTTTTTAAATTTTCTGTTTAGATAATCAATGTATTCTTTGCCTTTGTCAGTCAGGAATACATACAGGGAGCGGCGGTCACCGTTGAGCATTTTTCTTTCAATATAGCCTTTAGTTTCCATTCCTTTGAGAATAACTGTAATTGATGCCGGCTCAATATGGCAGCCTTTAGCAATGTCTTTTTGCACGCAGCCGTTATGATTTTGCAGATAGTCGAGTATTTTTGGCTGTCCCGGAGTAAGACCCGAATCCTTTATACTTGCAAGCAGTGCCTTTTGAACTAAAAAATGATCTGCCATTAGCAGATAATGTATTGATTCTTTCATACTACACCTCTATAGTTAAAATTCTAATAATTAAAATCCTAATTAATTATATGCTTGTAAAACGACAAAATCAATATTTTGACAAATGTTCTCGCTTTTATATAAAAATTGCTGTGATTACTTTTTATAATATGTGAAAATTAGTGTTAAAATTTATTAATTTGATTGACAAAGCATTTTTGCAGTGATAATATAGAAATATAAATATATTAGTTAGGGGTTATAAAATGAAAAAATTTAAAAAAGCTATTACAGCTATAATTGCTACCGCAATGCTTGCTTCCGCATTTTCTGCAATACCTTTCACTGCAAACGCAGCCGAAGTAAATGTTCCAAAGGTTTCGCAGAGCAGAGAAGCTACGCATTATGTTGTAACAAGCGGCGACTACCGCTATGAGAACATTGATGGCAAGTCAATTATTTTTTGGGAATACCTTGGCAGTGATACCGATGTAGTTATTCCGGAACAGATTGACGGCAAAACCGTAACTATGCTTGCTCGTGGTGCGTTTTATAATAAAACAAATTTGAAAAGCATCACTCTTCCAAAAACCCTTACATACATTAAGGGTTGTGCTTTTTGGGGTTGCACAAGCCTTGAAAGCGTAGTAATTCCGGACGGTGTTTCAACTATTGAAGAGTATGCCTTTACAGAGTGCTACAATCTTAAAAGTGTAACTATTCCTAAGAGCGTAACCTCAATTGGCGATAGATTATTCTTCCTCCTTAACTCAGACATTACAATTTATGGCTACGAAGGTTCGTATGCACAGAGTTATGTAAACTCTTACACCGATAGCAACAAGCTGAAATTTGTGGCTATTGATGGCAAAAAAGTGCTCAAGGGTGATGCAAATGGTGACGGGATTGTAAATGTTTCTGATGTTACATCTATGCAGTTCCATATTGCGGGTTCTAAAAATGATGACGGTATGCCTATAATAGATGAAAGCGACAAGGCGGTACTTGAGGCGCTCGATTTTAACGGTGACGGTCAGCTTACAGTATTAGATGTAACAGAACTTCAGATGTATATTGCAGCTCAAAATTAAATATTCATATACCTTATAAACAAAAGAAGTGCAGCTCGTATGAACTGCACTTTTTGCTTGCTGTAATTTTGCTTTTATTCTGATATGGAATTTTCTATAATTTTCTCCGCACATTTAATTCCGTCGACTGCGGCAGATATAATTCCGCCTGCGTAGCCTGCGCCCTCTCCGCACGGATAAAGTCCTGCTACCGAAATACTTTGTAAATTGTTGTTTCTCATAATTCTGATTGGCGATGAACTGCGGGTTTCAACACCTGTCAGCACAGCGTCACCGTATGAAAAACCGTGTAATTTTTTATCCATTTGCACTATTGCCTGTCGCATTGAGTTTGTTATAAAATCAGGCAGACATTTATTAAGGTCGGTCGGTGTAAAGTCGGGACCTACAGACGGTTTTACATCACCGATTTTTGTACTTGCCTTATTTTCAATAAAGTCGCATACACGCTGAACCGGAGCATTAAAGTTCTCTCCTCCGGCAACAAATGCTTTATGCTCAAGTTCACGCTGAAAATACATTCCCGCAAGCGGATTTTCCGATTGATAGTCGGCAGGTGTAATCCCGACAAGTAAGGCGGCATTTGAATTTTCTTCATTTCTTGCAAATTCACTCATTCCGTTTGTGCAAAGTCGGTTTTCTTCGCTTGAGGCATTTACAACTTTTCCGCCCGGGCACATACAAAATGTATATACGCCTCTGCCGTTTTCAAGGTGAACATTTGTCTTGTAGCTTGCTGCGCCAAGCGCTTTGTTGCCTGCATATTTTCCGTACTGTGATTTATCAATCATTTCTTTGTGATGCTCAATTCTTGCACCGACAGAAAATGCTTTTGCCTCAATCGGTATAGCTTTTTCATTTAACATTTCAAAAGTATCTCTGGCGCTGTGTCCGATTGCAAGGATAATTGCATTGGTATCAATGGTTTGTTTAGTTCCGTTATGCTCAATTTCCGCACCTGTAACAGAATTGTCTTTTGCTGAAAATCCGATAAGTTTTGTTTCAAACATAACTTTTCCACCGAGGCGGATAATTTCATTTCTTATGCTTTTAACTGTCGGTCTTAATTTGTCCGTTCCGATATGCGGTTTTGCATTGTAAAGAATTTCGTCAGGCGCTCCGTGTTTTACAAATTCAATAAGTACCTTGCGCTGACGGGTGTCTTTAGTGCCTGTGGTAAGTTTGCCGTCAGAAAAAGCTCCGGCACCGCCTTCGCCGAATTGTACATTGCTTGTTGTGTCAAGAATACCGCTTTTCCAAAAGTTATGTACATCTTCCGTTCGGGTATCTACATCTCTGCCACGCTCGATTAAAATCGGATTTGCACCGCTCTGTGCAAGTATAAGTGCGGCAAATAATCCTGCAGGGCCTGCTCCGACTACCACAGGGCTGACCGCACCTCTGAATTTTTCAACATTATATTCATATTTTTCTGCGATTTCGGCATTTTTAAATTTTTTGCATATCTTTTCTTCGTTTACAAAAAGTTCTGTGTCAACGGTTGCAAGAAAAAATATATTATCCTTTTTTCTTGCGTCAATCGAGCGTCTGAAAATCGTACAGCTTTTAAAAAACTTTTTATCTACATTAATAAGTTTTGCCGCTTTATTTAAGACGGTTTCACTTGTGTAGTCAAGAGGTAAATGTATATTGCTTATTCTTATCATAGGTTTTCTCCTGTTATAATACCGCTTGCAAAAGCAAAATGCAGGTTAAATCCGCCGCAATCTCCGCAAACATCGAGTGCTTCGCCGCAGATGTATAGATTTTTTACAACTTTGCTTTCAAATGTATAGCCGTTTACTTCGTTTCCGTTTACGCCGCCGAGCATTACCTGCGCTTTTGAAAAATCTTTGCATTGTTTACATTCAAATTTCCAATTTTGAATTAAATTCGCAAGTGATTTTAGTTCTTTGTCGCTTAACTTTTTACAGCTTTCTGTCAATGCTTTGTTTGTAATGCTTTTAATAAGTGCTGTTCCTATTTTTTTATGAAAAAGACCCGTGAAAAATTCTTCGAGCGGTTCATTTGCAAACAGCTTTTTTCTGTCATAAAGTAAATTTAATAATTCTATATACGAA
>ERZ773118.1099-NODE-1099-length-18452-cov-38.4009_pt1 | contig 18452 bp, 12 predicted proteins | sample MGYA00580562_ERZ773118 | MGnify/ENA primary metagenome ERZ773118 (study PRJEB29015, sample SAMEA2737878) | human gut metagenome | biome: human gut; feature: human-associated habitat; material: faeces | place: China | collected 2012 ... | reverse complement strand
ACAATACAAAAAACAGGGCCGGGCAGAACAGCTGATTTTCAGCCGCCCTGCGCCACCCCTGCATTATGTGAGCCAAAACAAAAACTGGCTCATGAAATATAATACACAGGGATAACTAAGGCAGAATTCATATCATTCAATCTTCAAATGATTTTTATGAACTTTTCCGATAGCCAACACACATGACTTTTGATAGAATGGTCACATCAGCTGTATCTCAGATGCAATGAGGACTGACCTGGGATTTATTTTATCTGATACAAATATATCAAATCCATATATTAAACTCCACACCATCACCTTAACAGAACCGCAGATTTTCTTCTCAGTCAGCAGCCCACGGTGAGCTACAAACTGCCGGACAGCTACCATTACAAACAGGGAATTACCATGATATGGTTCAGCCATAATAAAAACAAATACCTGAAACGAATTCTTTCAATCCTTTACAAAGCAAACTCGTAATATGAACCTCATTAACATATGACCGAAAGGATAACAGCCTATGCACTCATGGAACAACTCAATATGCAAGACAATATTCAAAAACAAAAATGGATTTTTACGCTCCGGATGGACCATTCTCATTGTGATGCTGCTTTATTACGCACTGCTGTATTTCGCATCCTTTCTGGTCCTGACTGCCCTGATTGTAATATTAACTGCCACAGGTGATCTCAATCGGGCGGCAGACTATTTTTCCCCTCTTGCCAACTGGGTCAACGACGCCTGCCTGCCGGTGGCGATGCAGCTCCTGACAGATGTCATGATGATACTAATTCCAATCATAGCCTGGAAATGTTTTATTAAACGCCCTTTGAGCGAAATGGGCCTGCATCCTTCCAAATCCACAAAAAAAGAATGCGGAGCCGGGATGATTCTGGGTATGGTTAATTGTACGCTGGTCTTTCTATTGGTGGTGTGGTTCGGAGGCGGCCATGTCGCATCCTGGCAGCCCCGCGTTACTGCTTTAACTTTAACCTGGTTATTCGCCTTTATATTGGTGGCCTTTGCAGAGGAGGTGCTGAACCGCGGGTTCATCATGGCTGTACTCCGCAGATGCCGTAACCATGTTTTCGTCCTCATCTTCCTTCCCTCCGTCATCTTTGGGGCCATACATCTGGGAAACCCCAGCGTGACGCTTCTTTCCGTCTTTAATATAATAATTGTGGGGATTCTTTTTTCATATATGTTTATTAAATCCGGCAATATATGGATGTGTATTGGTTATCATTTTACGTGGAATGTATTTCAGGGAATTATCTACGGAATGCCTGTTAGCGGCCTTAACATTCCCGGTATCATAACCACTCATTTTACCCGGGACAATATACTAAACGGGGGCGGATTCGGTATCGAAGGCGGTATACTTACTACATTGGTAACACTTCTCAGCTTTCTGTTTGTTCGGTATTATTACAGGAACAGCACCTATGATTTTATGAATAATACGGATTAGACCAGATCCGGTGCCTAAAAAGCACCCACAGCCGGGAAAATCAATTTTCTCAGCCATGGGTGCATTTCTGTATCATGGAATCCGGTTCTTTTTTTCTGTTGACTTTTTACTGTTTCATGGCAGCCACAAACCGCTTGGTTATCTCTCTGGGCCTGGTGATGGCTGTCCCGACCACCGCGGCCCAAACGCCCGTATCGAGGGCGGCCTTAAGCTGGGCCGGCGTCCATATCCCGCCCTCAGCAATGACCGGACGCCCGCACTCCTGCACCAGCCTTTTCATCAGGTCCAGGTCCGGCAGGACAGCGCCCCTGGTATAATCCGTATACCCATGCATGGTCGTCCCTATCAGGTCCAGTCCAATCTCAGCCGCATGCATTCCCTCTTCATAATCAGAGCAGTCTGCCATGAATAACTGTTCCGGGTATCTGTCACGTACCTGGGCAAAGAAGTCATCCAGCGTCCTCTTACCGGGCCTGAGACGCCTGGTGCAATCCAGGGCAATGATATCCGCCCCGCATGCTGCCAACGCATCCACCTCGTCCATGGTTGGGGTGATATAAATTTCGCAGTCCTCATAATCCTTCTTGATAATTCCAATCACAGGAAGGTCCACTGTTTTCTTTATCTCGGTTATGTCCTCCACTGTGTTGGCCCGGATTCCTGCCGCCCCGCCTTCCTTTGCTGCAAAAGCCATTCTTCCCATGATATAGGAACTGTGAAGGGGCTCTTCCGGAAGCGCCTGACAGGATACGATCAAACCGCCTCTGATACGTTCCAATATGCTCTGCTGCGACTTACTCCCACTCATTCTTACCGTCCCTCCTTACAGCCTGAACATATTCAGCTCTTCTGCCTGGTATCTGTCCTTTATCCTTCTGATATCTTCCTTAAGGCCCTCCAGCTCTGAATCCTGGTAATTGTAGAACGGTCTCCTGGAGTAACCGGATTCCAAACCGCGCCAATTCATCAGGTTGTGGAGTACGGACGGGAAATCATACTTCAGCGCAGCAAATATCACCTCGTCCGCAATCCGCTGCAGCCGCATGCCTCCCTTAATATCGCTTTCCTCCACCTTCTTAAGGATCTGCTTATATAAATCCGGGAACAAATTATAGAAGGACCCTATGATTCCGTCCGCGCCCGAGCACATACCGGAAAAAGCCATCTCATCACACCCTGAATATATCATGAAATCCGGTCCCAGTGTTTCCTTGATGAATCCCATTTCATCGTGGGATCTGGCCGTATACTTAAGCCCATGGACATTGGGAAGTCCTGCCAGCTGCAACAGCAGGTCCATATCCATAAGTCCTGCCAGCTGAATATTATAGACCACCATCGGAAGAGGGGTGGACTCCGATATATCCCTGTAATAATTATAGATATCCCCGGCACGGAATTTCCAGTAAAACGGCGGTACGGAAGATATGGCGTCGGCGCCGGCCCTGTAGGCATGCTCCGCAAGCTCTATGGATTTCTTCGTGCCGATATCCCCTACATGTACAACAACCGGCACGCGTCCCTTCACCTGGTCAATGACCGTATCCACCACCAGATTCCGCTCCTCCATGGTCATGGTAAAGCACTCGCCGGTGCTGCCTGTAAGATAGAAACCGTCAGCGCCATGCTCCAGCATGAATTCCACCATGCGTCTGGTACACTCAGTATCCACGTTCTCTTCCTTGTCAAAGAACGTCATCATTGCAGGGATGACCCCCTTGATCTGATTCATCTCAAATCTGCTCATTTCTCTCTCCTCTTCGATTATATATGTGTCTTAAAATCCATTCCCGCTGCCTGCATTTGCCTGTACCCGATGGCAGCACACCATATGTTCCCGCCCATCCCTGGTGATGATCACCGGATGCGGGACTTCGGTCTTACATCTTTCCATGCACTCCGGGCATCTGGGATGAAAAGGACAGCCGGAAGGCGGATTCACCGGACTGGGTACATCTCCCTGTAACGGTATCCTCTTTCTCCTTCTGTCGATATCCGCAATGGGGATAGCGCTTAATAAAGCTCTGGTATATGGGTGGAGCGTATTCTCAAACAGCTCCTGCGTATCCGCCATCTCCACCATGCGCCCCAGATACATGACCACAATGCGGTCGCTGATATACTCCACCACAGACAGGTCGTGGGTAATGAACATATAGGTAAGCCCCCGCTCTTCCTGCAGTTTTTTTAACAGCTGCAGCACCTGGGCCTGAATGGATACATCCAGAGCGGACACAGCTTCATCACAGACTATGAACTCCGGCGATACGGACAGGGCCCTGGCAATCCCAATCCTCTGCCTCTGGCCGCCTGAGAACTCATTGGGATAGCGTTCCATGTAATCCGCAGGCAGGTTTACGGCCTCTAACAGCTTTGCTATCTTCTCCCGCCGGGCTTTCCTGCTTTTTTCACCAAAACGGATTAATGGTTCCTGCATGGAACCGAATATGGTAAAGGAGGGGTTCAGGGAGGAGTAGGGATCCTGGAACACAATCTGCATCTTGCACCTGGCCTCATCCAGCTCCTTTTTATTCATGCCAATCAGTTCCTTTTCCCCGCCCTCAAAGGCATAGCGTATACTTCCCTCCGTAGGCTTTATGAGCTGGAGGATGCTCTTTCCCAACGTGGTCTTGCCGCAGCCGCTCTCACCTACCACGCCCAGGATTTCTCCCCTGTATACATCCAGGCTCACATCATCCACGGCCTTCACATGTCCAACCGTATGTTTAAACACTCCCTGCTTTACAGGATAATACGTCTTAAGGTTCCTGACTTTAATCAACACATCCTTAGTTTCCGGCATCCGGCTGTCCCCCCTTCCCCATCAGATTATGGAAACATCTGCAGAAATGCCCCGGCTCGATTTCCGTCTCCGGCGGCATTTCCTGCATGCACTGCTCCGTTGCATACCCGCATCTGGGAGCAAACTGACATCCCTTTGGACGGTCATATGGGTCTGGTGTGGAACCCTTTATAGGCTCCAGCTCCTGCTTTTTCCCCCTTCCCAGCACTGGTATGGTTTTAAGCAGCGCCCTGGTATATGGATGTGCGGAGCGGGTCAGAACAGCCCTGGCATCTCCGCTCTCCACGATATTGCCCATATACATGACAGCCACGTTATCAGCCAGTTCCGCCACCACGCCCATGTCATGGGTAATAAGGAGGATTGCCGCGTCATTATTATTCTTAAGGTCCTGCATCAGTTCAAATATCTGTGCCTGTATGGTGACGTCCAGTGCCGTGGTGGGTTCATCCGCAATCAGCACCTTGGGCTGGCAGCTCATGGCCATGGCGATCATGGCCCGCTGGCACATGCCTCCTGAAAACTGGTATGGATATTCGTCAACCCGTTTTTCCGGGAGAGGTATTCCCATATCCTTTAACAGGCGTATGGCCTTTTGTTTTGCCTCGCTTTTAGTCTTTGCCCTGTCATGGTACAAAAGGGACTCGTTGATCTGATACCCTACGGTAAATACGGGATTAAGGGCCGTCATGGGGTCCTGGAATATCATGGAAATCCCGTCTCCCCTAATCTGGCGCATCTCTTTTCCCTTGCGTTTCAACTGGTCTATCCGTATATCCCTGCCGTTGTGGAAAAAATGTATCTCCCCTTTCTCAATTCTTGAAAGGTCAGGCAGCAGCCCCATGATGGAATTGGCAGTAACTGACTTGCCGCATCCGCTCTCTCCCACAATGCACATGATTTTCCCTTTTTGCAGCTGAAAGGATACCCCTCTTAAGACCCTGTTACATCTCTCATTGTTATAGAAATTCACTTCCAGGTCCCGGACACTTAATACAATGTTATCATTCATACTGTAATATCACACTCCTTCTCTCCATGGCTGTTAACCAATCTGTGACGGGTCCGTGGCATCCCTCAGGCCGTCACCGATAAAGTTGATTCCTACCACAAACAGTGTCACCACGATACCGGTAGGCAGCCATACCCACCAGGAGTTCTTAAGTATCATCAGGTCCTGGGCCGCATTCAGGATATTGCCCCAGGTCGCCACCTCTAACGGAACCCCAAGCCCCAAAAAGCTTAAGGATGCCTCCTGCAGGATAAACATGGCCGTGGACAATGTGATATTTACGAAAATAGGTCCTATGGCATTGGGAAGCATATGTACAAAGGCAATCCTCATGCTTCCGATACCAAAAGCCTTTAGAGCCTGTACATACTCCTCCTCCCTCAGCGACAGCATCTGGGACCTGGCCATACGGTACATGGAAGGCCATCCTGTGATGGAAAAAATGAATATCAGATTCCACAGGCTCTGGCCCGTAATGGTCACAAGAATCAGAACCAATATAATCTGGGGAAATGACATCAGTATTTCGGAAACCTTCATGATGATCCCGTCAAACCAGCCGCCCTTATAACCTGCCATAGTCCCCAGCGATACACCCAGGACTGTGGCCACAAGGGCGCTTCCCAGCCCCACGCCGATGGAAATACGGCCTCCGTAGAGGATTCTGGCCCATATGTCCCTTCCTATCTTGTCGGTCCCAAATATGTGGGAAGACGTGGGCGGGCTTAATATATTGCGCAGGTCCACCTTGGTGGCGCTGTACTGTGTAAACAAAGGCGCACCCAGGCACATGACAAGTATCACGATAAATATGATAAATCCCAGCACTGACAGCCGGTTGGCAAACAGCTTCCTGAGCGCGCGGTTCCTGATTCCCTTTTTTATCCTGCCGGAGTTCTCCCGTTCCAGAATCCGGTCCATTTTCCTGTCAAGCGAATGTTTCATCCCGCACCTCCTAACTCAGTTTAATACGCGGATCCAGCAGCGCGGTAATGATATCCACCACAATACTGGCCACCAATACCAACAGGACGCTGAAAAAACCAATAATCATTACCAGGGGCGTGTTCTGGGAACGGACCGCATCCACAAACAATACGCCGATTCCCGGCCACTGAAATACCTCCTCCACCACCACGGCGCCGCCGATGAGCATGGGCAGACGGAATCCGATGAGCACTACCACCGGCGTCATGGCGGCCCTGAGGCCGTGCAGCAGGTTCACACGCCACTCCGGCAGTCCCTTGCTCCTGGCCGTTTTCATGTAATCCCGTCCCATGGAATCCAGCATGCTGGAACGCCCGTAACGCATCACACCGGAAGTCAGGGAAAATCCCAGTACTGTGGCCGGCATAATAAGGTATGGAAGCCGCTGGATGAAATTCTGGCCCGCATAAGCCATCCTCCCGCCTACAGGAAGAATGCTGGTATGCAGGGCAAATGCGTTGATGCAGATCAGTCCCAGAAGGAACTGGGGGATGGCAACCCCCACCATACCCACAACGCTCAGTATCTGATCCAGGGCAGTTCCCTTCTTAAGGGCGCATACAACCCCCAGGAGAATACCGAATATGGAAGACATCACCAGGGAAGTCAGGGTCAGCTCTATGGTTGCAGGCAGGTGGTTCTTCATCAGGGTCAGCACCGGCACGCCGCTCTGAAGGCTGTAGCCAAAGTCCCCCCGCACAAGTCCTGCCAGCCATTTAAGGTAGCGCAGAAAAAAGGGATCATTTAAGCCCAGGGCATCCCTCATGGCATTCAGCTGTTCCGGCGACATGGTTGAAAGGGCGTCCGGAGGAATCAGGAAGTCCACTGCGTCGCCCGGCATCAGCTCCATCCCCAGATATATCAGGAAGCTGATAACCAGCATCATTGGGATAAGTGTCAGGATTTTACGTATTATATAATTACTCAATTCAAATCCTCCTCGTCGAAGTCTCCTCTAAGAAACAGGGCGGACCGTCAAATAGCCGGCCCGCCGCAGTCCAATCATCCTACTTAATATTTGGTTCATGAGGGAACTGATTGATGTAGAAGCACCTGGTGTATCTGATGTTGGCAGTTGAAACCTTCATTCCATCCATGGATTCGATTGCCTTGGCGTCATCCGTGGACTTGCTCCATGCATAATCAATCTTACCTGCACCTGCGTTCTTAACCAGATTGCTGTCATTCTCACCGCTGGCAAACATGTAAATTGTCTCAATGTTACCGGTTCCTGTCTTATAATAACCATCCCAGCGTTTCAGGGTCGCATAGTTGTTGAGAACCACCTCATCTACCTTAAATGGCCCGGATCCGATGGGTTTCTGCCAGAACTGATCCTGCTGAAGGGTTTCAGGACTTGCATTCTCCAGACAATGCTTTGGAAGGATTGGCCATTGTGAAAATACAGCCAGCGCATTGGCTGAAACCGTGTCAAAGTTCACTGTAATCTTGCTGCCGTCAATGACAACCCCTTCCAGGTTATCGGTCTTGCCGTCCAGGAAATCCTGGGCGCCCTGGATCGCCTTCATGACTTCTGATGCCACTGCATTGGTACCCGGAGTCCTTAACATAAGTTCCAGTGTGAACTTAACGTCCTCAGCAGTCAGAGGTTCATCGTCATGCCACTTAAGGCCGTCCCTGAGAACAAACTCAATCGACTTGTCATCCTCAGAAACCGTATAGCTTTCAGCCAGCATGCCATCTGTTGGATTTAATGAACTGTCTGCATTGATAAGCTTATCAAAAACAAGTTCAGTATTAATCATATACCCGGGATTGACCATGGGATACCAGAAGAATTCCTGAGGTCCTCCGTTGGTGTACATGGTGTGGTCATCCCTGTCAATCTTCCAGTCCAGTATGTTCTTTTCGTAGGAGAACTGGTCATTGCCAAAGGCGCTGCCTGCCGTATCCAGTTTATCGCTGGTATAGATGAAACATACCTGATGGTACAGAGGCATGGCCAGCTCATTCTCAGCCACGAACTGCTGGATTTTGTAAAATGCCTCCTTCTGCTCACCCACATCCATGGTGGCGTTGGATGCTGCAATCATCTCATCCAGCCCTTCCTGTTTGGGAACGGAAGAGTTATTGGATGCGGTAGATGCAAAACGATTATAGAACTCGCTCTCGGCAAGGGCTGCCACTGCCGCATAGGCTAAATCCCACTTCACTGCTGACGGACCCTTCTCCATATCTGCCGGCGGTACCCACAGCTGGGCCGCCAGATCGCCTTCCAGCTTCCTGAACTGTGCCTTCACGCCCACCTCCTGCCAGTACTGGCCAATGATGGTCATAAGGTCCACGGTCTGCTGGTCATCATAATAGTAAACCACATCCAGGGTATAATCGGAAGGCCATCCAGCTTCCTTTAACAGCTCCTTTGCCTTTTCCGGATTATACTCATATACCGGGATGCCGGCATTCAGCCAGTCACCGGGAGCTGTAAAGCTCTTAGCCACCTCTGCCTTACCCTCAAACAAACTGTCCACAATGGCATTCATGTCAATGGCATAGGCAAGGGCCTGCCTTACCCTGACATCCGCCAATGGTGTCCCAAGGTCAGCCGCGCTGGTCCCGCCTGCCGCCCCGGTCTCCCCTGTTGTCCCGGAACCTGCCGCTTCAGTCTGTCCTCCTGCCGCTGCCGCAGTGGTTTCCGTCTTTCCTCCCGAACCACATCCGGCCAATGCGCTGGCTGCAAGGGATGCCGCCAACAACAGGCTCGCCAATCTTCTTTTTCTCATACTACGTAACCTCCATTTCTTTTATATTTGTACTTTGTACTACAAAGTATGTGGCATATTGCTGTATTTATTAATCAATACAGCCTTATTGTACGTTAATCTAACATATATGTCAATATATTAAAATGTTTAGATTGTATATATGTGTATAATATATAATTTACACCATACATTTTTGTTATATATGTATATCGTATTGACTTTTCTTTCATGATGAAATATGATAGTCCTATAAATTATTATTTTAACAATTACATATTAAGGGAGAATATCAGACATGGCAGAATCTACCGGTATGAAAAACCTCAAGTCCCGGCGTCTGTATTTACAGGTTTACGACGAAATCAAAAGCTACATAGAAAAAAATCACCTGTTGCCAGGTGACAAGCTTCCATCGGAGATGAAGATGTGCGAGATGCTGGGAGTCAGCCGTAATGTGCTCCGGGAAGCCATTAAATCCCTGGAGATAACCGGGGCGGTCCACTCCACTCCCGGCGTGGGTATCGTGATTCAGGAATTTAATACGGATTTCTTCCTGAGCAATCTCATATACAGTATCAGTGATGAGGACCAGCTCCACAAGGAAATTGAGGAACTGAGGCGCGTCCTGGAGCTGGGATTCGCAAAAGATGCATTTGACCGCATGACAGAAAAGGGCATTGCGCTACTGTCAGAAAAGGTGGTTACCATGGAGGAACTGTTTAATCAGATTAAACGTTCCCACTCCTCCATATACGGCGTGAAATTTGCCGAAACCGACGCCGCCTTCCATAAAATCCTGTTCCAGGATGTGGATAACCGGCTGTTAAAGTCCATTATAGAGTTTTTCTGGGCCTGTGACCGGTACTATAAAGTAAAGACTACCCACAGCAACATGGAACTTACCGTTGAAAAACACCAGCGTATCTGCAACGCATTGAAGGCCGGCAGTTATTCTGATTTTTATGACGCCATGCAGTTCCATTTCAATGTAGGATATTTCAAGCGCTGACAGAAAGAAATGAAAGCCGGGGCTGCCGCTTCACAATTTTTCAATTGTTAAAGCGGCAGCCCCTCAATATTACTAAATCATTATTCCCTTTTTCTTTTTGTCAACGCCAGATAAAGGCCTGTCAGTAACATTGATATCGCAGTCAGCATATAATGATTAACTGACATATCACCTGTCTTTGGCAGTGGCGCCAGCGGTACATCGTCATCCAGAATCTTAATCAGAGTATCTGGCTGGCTCGGAATCTGAGCCATAGGAACCTCCTCCGGGGCAATACTGATTGTAACTCCCGGTCCCCCATCAGACGGCTGGTAGCGTCCACCTCCGGTATTGGAGGTACCGCCTCCCCCTCCTGTACTTCCTCCCGGAGAGGGCGATGGGTCTGGGTCTGGATTTGGATTTGGAGACGGATCCGGTGTGGGTGTTTGGTTCTCATGGTAAACATTATTAAACTGCACCACCTCTGCCTCATTGCCGTCAGACCTCTGGATATTTACTATTTCTGCACTCACTGTTCTGTCATGATTGTCCGTAACTTCTACCGTCACAGTATAAACGGTATCATCATAGTCAACATCTGTCAATGTACCCTTCTGTTCCATGATTGTGTAGGTATGTCTGCCTGCATCGTCGGCTTTGTAGTTAATCTCCGGAAAAAGGATAACTCCCCCTGCCCCATTTTGAGCTTCCGCTTTCAGCGTGTCTCCCTCGTATATACGGAAAGTAAATTCCCCCTCTTCCAAAGGCCTTCCTTCCATTGTCTTCGCGGCGGTGAACTGGAGATTTCCTTCTGCTTCATATACATTTTTCACCAGACATTCCGCCTGTTGTTCTTTTTCAATAGCAATGACTGCTTCATTCCTGTCCTCACCATTTATCTGTACATGATAATAGAAATTGTCACTGTTAACAGGCGTTCCATCTGCGTCTGCCACTTCTTCCACCACGTATTCTCCAATAGGCAGTGACAGTATGAGGCTGTTATCAGCAATCCCGGAATCATAGTGAAGTTTTACAGTCCTCAGGTCGGCGTAGGATCCATACCTATCATAGTACCGGTTTCCGTCATACACCGTAAAGTAGAAATCAGTCTCGAAATCACTGTCTGATTCTCTGCCATTTACCTCTTTGGTCAGCTTTAATGTACCTGAATCCTTAATATTCTCAACCACATGAGGTGTTCCGGCATTTTCTATGGCTATCGCTCCATCCGGCACCCCTTTGCCGTTCTCCCTATCCGGAATGATAAAATACTCTCCTTCTGCCTTCTGATATCCTTCCGGCACCGTAGTTTCCTCCAGATAATACAGCTGCCCCTTCTCCAGTCCTGTTATCAGCACTGCCGCGCCTGCCTGCGGATTCCCAGAGTCAATTACCGGGGTAAACTCTCCCACATATTCTAAATCCGTGCTTCCCACCTCTGACACTTTGCTCAGCGTAAAGGCAGCTCCTGTCAGCGGCTGTTTATTCTGATCCACCTTGTATAGTTTTATGGAGAAATTTCCTCCTCCTGTAAAGGCGGCTTTTACAATCGTGACGCTGCGCTCAATGGTTTCGGTAATTATACCTTCTCTGCTATAGAGCAGGGATGCTGTGTTCTTCGTATCGACGGTTTCACCTATAGCTCCTGTAATCATTACCTTATAAAAAATCTTAATGGGCGTTTTGTTCGGAAGATTGGAAATCTCAAAACTGTCATTGCCAAAACTATCTTTTCCCACCCTGATATTGGCTTCTTCTATAGGAGCCCCGTTTTCTGCATTTGTTACTTTAAAGCTGTCCGGAACATATGCCATTTTCCCGGGTACTCCTAAGGTATCAATTACGGTCAGGGTACCATTGCTGATATCTGCCCCTGGCTGGTTGACCAGAATTGTATATTCAGCATATGGCGCCGTGTCGCGGCTGTATGCCATTCCTTTTTTCAGGAAGCTCTTATCAAAGCCAGTCGTAGCTGATACTTTATGAAGCATATTTCCATCAATAACCATCTGGGCGCTGTTTGTAAAACTCTTTATAGATGGATCTGTAACCTTGGTTATGATGTTTAGGTTAATATGGTTGCTCATCTTGTAACCAGAAAAGTTTTTAGCAACCGTGTTAAGGTGGATGGTCACTTTATTACCATCTATATCGTAATCTCCCTTTTCCGGCTTCAGCGTATAGTTCATGCTCTGGAATTTAATACGGTCCAGAGTTAATCCTTCCGGTATATACTCAATAACATCTACCGTGAAACGCCCCAGTTTTTGGGGTGCATCATTCCCATATCCCTTGTTGATATTCAGGTTCCATGTGATGGTGCCTGTTGTAGTATCATTTTTAACCCAGTTCTTTGAAATATAATCTTCGATGTAATATGGCTGAGAGGTAGCGCTCTTCCACGTTGCCCCGTTGATTGTCATTTCACCTACATTCTTGAACCGCAGATTGTTTTTTGTTCCGTCTTTGTCAACAGCTCCCACGTTTTCCAACATCTCTAAATCCACATAGGACTCATACTCAATGGTAACCGGTCCTGGGACATCTTTTGAAAACACTACGTCGAATCCGCGGTTTCCAAGTTTGTCATCAAATGATAATGTATAGGTCCCATCATCCGGGGATATAGTGCTGCCATTACCGTCTTTCATAACAAAGGATGCCTTAAAGCTGCCGCCATCCTTGAATGTATGCATATTTGCACGGGCAGTATCTTCCTTATTATTTCCCCACTTTATTACGCTGAGAGTATCTTTATAGACAGTGCCCGCTGGAATCATGGCTCCTTTCGTCTGCCCGTCTGCATATGGGGTAAGTACGCTTTGCCAGCGGATTGTGCCAAACTCATCCCCCCATCCAACATTTCCGGCCGCATCCTTGACAGGCTCATATACTCCGCCGGAATTAATGTTATTGCTGGATTTCATGTTGCTGCTCAAGTTCTTCTTTGTCATGGTATAGGTGTTGTACAGGAAACCGACACCGGTACTTCCTCCTATGCCTCCAGAACCTCCGCCTGGCCATGTTACCTTTATCTGGTTACTGAGATTACTTTCTGCTGCTTCATTAGGAGTGGTAAAGTATTTGAAATCATAGTAATAATTCCCTGGACTTTCAATGACATAGTTCCATGTTTGGGGATTCTTGGTAATTATTGGTTCAATGTCGTCCACTTTCCCAAGTAAGGTTCCATTTTTGCCAGTATAAGCAATAACTTCTACATTTCCCAGATACTTTTGATTTTTATCCAGCTTATCCTCAATCGTCCATCCGGTCATATTAATCAGCCTGGGATTTACAAAAACATGATACTCAATGACAACCGGCTCTGTCTTACCATCTATCTCATAATTATAATGTACAATTCCACTCTTGGTAACGCATTCTATGGTCCTCTTAAATGTAGTGCTGTCACTGCCCGATACTTTTTTATCCGCTGTCACATTAACTGTATTCTTAAGTTCCAAAGACAGGGATGCGGACATCTCTTTTGAAGAATTCCCGGTATTCTGGCCGCTCCAAGCACCGGCTCCAAGCTTTACCCAATAAGATAAACTAACAGACTCTCCAGGCATCATAGAGGCCGGCTTTCCGTCCTTTGTATTCAGTTGGATACCTATGGTCTTTCCCCCATTGCTCATGCCGCCGAAAGTAACATTGTCTATAACAGTATCCTGATTATTGGATTCAAATTTGATTTCCTGGGCCTTGTCAAATACAATCGTCCCGTTTTTGGTGTTCCCCAAGGTATCGCTTATTTTTACATTGGTTATCGGGCCGCTGTTCTGCGCATCAGCTGTCACTGTTACATGGTACTGCAAAGCGGAAGGAAGCTTATTCTCATCATACCTGATATCCTGGTCTGTCCACTTTCCGCTCTTGGGTCCTTTGACTACTTTTACAGAGTAATTTTCCTGCACCGGAGCCGGCACCAGTTCCATAATGTACTCCACTTCGTCACCCACCAGAGTGATTTCATTTTTTTCTTCTAAAACCTTTTCCAAATCCAGTTTACCACCGGCCTCTGCCGTGCCGCGATAATTCTGGCCTACATTTTCAGCTGTTATTTCAACATCCATGTAACCCTCTGCATTGATGGATGCCGTTCCAATGACAGCTTCTCCTCCATTGATATCCTTTACGACAGTCTGCTTTTTGTCATACAAAATATTTGACGGGAACTGATATGTAAAATGGTCTCCCTTCTGTACACTGTAAGTTTCAAAAAATGGGTCTGGACTATTTTTAAAATCGTAGGAAATCTCAAACCAGGTGCTTATGTTCCTTGGAAGAGGCTTTCCATCTTTCAAGGTAACCCTCCTGGCCCCATCTTCCTGTTCTGTAATCTCAATATCAAGTGTATTTTCGTTTTTATCCCGGACAACAAGTTTAGGAAAATCCTTATCCATCAGTCCATGTTCATCAATATTAAATACATTAGATGTATCAGGCGCTGCAGCAAAGACAGCTGCAAACGTCGTAAAATGGCTGGTTTCAAAGCTTAGATCTTCAGTTGTACCCTCCCGGGTAATATCCTTATAACTGCCTTCCATTACTTCTGTGCTGTTGTCCTCATCCTTTACCCAGAGAACCTGGGCCATCTGTGACGCCTGAATCAGTTGGTCCATAAGAGGGCCTGAAAAGCTTACCGTAACAGCGCCATTCCTGTTCCAGATTTCATCATCCAGCTTTTCTCCATCCAGACACAGGTTAATATCATAAGCAGGAGCAGCTATAATTTCCCGTCCCTCTGCTGACTGGTCAGCCTTAATTGCCTCCTCAACTTGTGCTGTTACAATTTCGGCTGTTACCTCCGTATCTTCAGGAAGAACACCTGGCAAAGCAGATATGGTAATATCCATACCATCATCCATTGAGATCGTTTTGTTAAAAGGCATAGATGAACCATCCGGAACCATGGTTATAAGGATTTCCAGGTCTTCCTCTACATACTCCAGAGTATACCACATGGTGTTTTCCTCACTGTATGCGGATTCCAGCACATCTCCATTTACCTCTACCTGGCCCACAATAAAACCATCTTCTCCCTCTACACCAAAGGTAACGCTTCCGCCTGCTTCCACCCTGTCACACTTGCCTGCAATGGCTGCCTTGTCTTGGGGGGTAATCTCATATGTGATACGATATCCGTCCACATCATCTAATACCTTCAATTTCTTCAGGGTTGTTACGTATGCCTTTGCAGTGCTGCATCCGTCCATCCCCACAAGGTCACCATTTCCAATGGAACCCACCGGGGCGCCTTCCGTCTCTGCCGGAATCTGGCTTTCCTCTGTTTCTGTACCCTGGACGGATTCTGATTCCACCGGCTGAGTCTCCGCAGATGTCTCTGTCTGAGTCTCCTCAGATGTCTCTGTCCGGCTTTCCTCTGAAGGGGTCTGAATATCGCTTGAAGGCTCAGATGACTCCACTGCAGTTGTTTCTTCTCCGGTTGCATCGACAGACGCTTCTGTCTGGTTCCCGCTTTCCTCTGTCAATGACTCAGTTGCAGACTCAGCCTCTGCAGAGGATTCCTTAGGTACGCTGTCTACGGTTTCATTGTCCTTATCATTACTATCATTTTCCGAATCATCATCGGCCTCACTTATTTCTGTATCCTCCTGCTGCTTATCAACACTGGGTTCAATCGCAGAATTCTCTTCCCCTGTATCCGCTGCCGCCACAACAGGAACTGCATGCCTGATATGGGAAGCCACGGGACTATCAGCCTGTGTTTCTCCCTCTTCCGATACATCAGGAGACTGCGTCTCTGGTTCTGACTTTTCAACGATTTCCGGCTTGGTATCTTCTATCACTTCATCCGTCTCAACAGCTTCGTTTTCCGTTTCCTCTGTTTCCTGGTCAGGTATCTCAGCCCCTGTCTCTGGTTCTGTCACCCCGGACTCATCCATACTGGTTTCAGGTGTTTCCACCGTCGGTGCATCTGTTCCGGGTTTCTCATTTTCTGCTGCATCGGATTCAGGTATTTCAGCCTCTGTCTGGTCCGCGGCAGATGTACTGGATTTATACTCAATTCTGTTATCACCAAACGCAGTTTCATAGTCCTTGACCGTAACCCTTTTTGTCCTCTTTTCACTGCCATCTGACATTGAGATTGTTGTGGAACAGCTTATGGTATCCTCACTATTGTTAATGTAGAGAAATATAATCTCTTCTTCACCAGTAAGAGAATATGTATCATCCACTGCTTCCGGAAGACGGATAAAAACCCTTACTTCTGCCTCCATATCCTGACCATCAAATTCCGGATAGAACTCATATAACGGTTCCTCCCCGTCAAAGAAAAACTGATAGTACTTTTCTGCCTTTCCATTGGTAAAATCCAGTTCCTCCTGCTTTAATGGCTCTGCCCCTGAATAAATCATGTCTTCAATGGCAGCAACAAAATCCGCCCCTGAAACCATGAAATCCACACTGTTTCCGCTGGCAGCATACGCAACCGTCGGAGTATGGCCAATATTTGTAAACACCATTGCTGCCGACAATACGATGGCCAACATTCTCTTCATTAATTTATACTTATTCACTAATGATTACCTCCCATTTATATTTTTGTACTACCCTTATGGACGATTATACATTTAAAAGGTTACATCCTGGTTACATATTCAGATTCTGTTAAAATTCATAAGACAAGCCTCTCTTCGCAAAAAGAAAAAGCCCAGAAACCTTATAAAATAAGATTCCTCGACTCTCTTCGGGTTGGGCTATTCGTTAAAATAGTCAGCAGGGGAAGAGGGGCTCGAACCCCCATCTACGGTTTTGGAGACCGCTGCTCTACCATTGAACTATTCCCCTTTTTTGTTTGGTGCATTTCTGAACCTCAATTAGAATACCACAGGTTTGAGAAAGTGTCAACTGTTTTTTCAAAAAAGTATTTTTCCTGTCCTGATGGTCCGGCCCGGGCCGGAACTCCTCTTTACAGACATCGGCCCCTCCCTTCCCATCCTAATTCCCATCCCAAGCCAGGCTCTTTTACATAATTCCAATGGCCTCCCGCACATTGGACACCCCAATCAAACGTATGCCCTCCACAGGCTTCATCTTATCCGCGCATACTCTTGGCAGCACACAGGCTGTAAAGCCCAGCTTGGCAGCCTCATTCACACGCTGGCTGGCCTGGGATACGGCCCTGACCTCCCCTGACAGGCCCACCTCCCCGAATATGAGCATTTTCGGATCCACAGGCCGGTCTTTGTAGCTGGACATAAGGGCCATGATAATGGCCAGATCCAGGGCGGGCTCGTTCATCTTCATGCCTCCCGCTATATTCACATAGGCATCCAGCCGCGACATCTCATAGCGGCAGCGCTTCTCCAGAACTGCCATCAGCAGATTCACACGGTTGTAATCCGTACCGGCCGCCGTCCGCCTGGGCATACCGAAATTCGTCTCCGTCACCAGGGCCTGTACCTCTAAAAGAATGGGCCTGGTACCCTCAAAGGAACAGGATACCACTGCGCCGGAGGCTTCCTCCGGACGGCCGTCCAGCATGTATTCAGAGGGATTCTCCACCTCTGCCAGCCCCTGTTCCTGCATCTCAAATACACCTATCTCATTGGTAGATCCAAACCGGTTTTTCACACTGCGCAGAATGCGGTAGGACGCATTCCTGTCTCCCTCAAAATAGAGTACCGTATCCACCATATGTTCCAGTACCCTGGGGCCTGCCACCACGCCTTCCTTTGTCACATGCCCCACCACAAAAATGGCGATTCCCCGGCTCTTTGCTATCTGCATCAGGATTCCCGTGGACTCCCTTACCTGGCTGACGCTTCCGGGAGCAGAGGATATCTCCTCCCTGTACATGGTCTGTATGGAATCAATAACTGCAATCTGGGGATTCTCAGCGTCAATGGCCCTCTCAATATGCTCCAGGCTTGTCTCACACAGGAATTTCAGCTCTCCGGTTACAGGACCGATGCGGTTTGCCCTCATCTTAATCTGTTTTAAGGATTCCTCCCCTGATATGTACAGGACCCGCTGGCCTGCGCCCGCCAGATTCCGGCATACCTGAAGAAGAAGGGTGGATTTTCCGATACCCGGGTCTCCGCCCACCAGCACCAGGGAGCCTGCCACGATTCCGTCTCCCAGCACCCGGTCCAGTTCCCCAAAGCCCGTGGATATACGGTCCTGCTCCTCTATGTCAATCTCTGACAGCAGGGATGGTCTGGCTGCCGGAACCGGGGACTTCTGGCTTCCCGAAGCCAGGCGCCCTAACCCGGCCTGACTGCCTGCCGGCTTTGACACCGGTTCCTCCACCATGGAATTCCAGGCCTTGCAGGCAGGACACTGCCCCATCCATTTGGATGATTCATATCCGCACTCCTTACAGAAAAATGCGGTGGTTCTCGCTTTTGCCATGTTAACCTCCTCATATTCATGGAATCAATATTTAAAAAACTGACAGAAAAAGGCTGGAATCGCTTCCAGCCTGTATGATACTTAAGTTT
>ERZ773118.1091-NODE-1091-length-18543-cov-3.09174_pt1 | contig 18543 bp, 37 predicted proteins | sample MGYA00580562_ERZ773118 | MGnify/ENA primary metagenome ERZ773118 (study PRJEB29015, sample SAMEA2737878) | human gut metagenome | biome: human gut; feature: human-associated habitat; material: faeces | place: China | collected 2012 ... | reverse complement strand
AATAAGACCATGTCTTACCTCGTTTTCTAACACCTTCTGCCATAATATCATCCTCCTTTGTTTGATTTTTGTTAAAAATGAGTATAAAAATAACAGCCATCGAATACATGTTCCGATTGCAAGGCTGTTTCGAAGATGATACAATATATTTGTTAAGATAACTGTACATCTTCTGGTGTATATCAAGCCGTTCCTGTTGGCGCAGGGGCGGTTTTTCTTTATGCTATTTATCTAATGGCATCGCTTGCAAGGCTCATAGCCTTGTGCTTGAGCATCACTTAACGACATTTGATAAGAAGTGGCAGGATTCATCTGTCCACAACTGTTATAGCTATGATATTTGCTTCCAGTAGCAGAGATCCATACCATTTGTGCTTGAGCTTGTTGTTGTGCCTGTAGAGCTGCCTCTTGTTCGGCGGCGATTCTAGCAGCTTCAGCTTCTTGTTGAGCTTGAAGTTCTGCTTGCCTCTGTGCTTCGAGTTGAGCTTGTTGTTGTTCAAATCTTTGAATGTTTTCGTCAATTTGTGCGAAATTTACTGTTGCGTGATCGCTATCTATTGTGTCGCTATTACAATACACGTTTGGTATGCATTGGGTTAAGTTTTCGCCTATGTCTTTTCTTACATCGCTGTCATTGCAGTGATAATACAATAAATATCCGTGCCACATAAGCTGTTCCATTAATGCGTTATCGGTAAAATACTGATGATTTAAGGATTTTATTTCATTTACGATTTGATTAGCCTGTTCATCAGTCAGAGATGATGCATTTTCTTTTGCCGTAATGCTAATTTGCTCAACACGGTCAGAGTGATTTTCGTTTGCTGTGAAGAGTGGTGTTGTTAGCAGATCCGCATTTACAGGAACGGCAGTTGGTATAAAAGTCGGTCTCTTTTTCTTTAAATCTTTCTTAGCGGCAAGTTTTTTCTTTTTGACATCCACCACTAGTTTTTTACTTTTAACTCCTTGATGGTCAGCCCAAATTTTATAGGTTCCCGCCTTGGAGGCAGTGAATACTATCCCATCATCACAAAAATCTATTTCTCCACCAGAAGATTTATAGGCTGATTCAGGAATCGTATAACTATCTGGCGAGACAGATGTTTGAATTGGTATCGATTGATTCACATAATAAGTTTTTGAATCATCCAGTTCTAACGAAATGCTTTCAAGATCTGGAGAAAAGGCAGCACTACCAATTCCAAAAATAAGTAAAAAGGCAGTTACTATACCTTTTACTGATTTCTTCCAGTTTGAGTACTTCCACATCAAGAAAAGTCCCACTGGGAAGAAAAATACAAGCCAAAAAACAATCCATCCTGTTCGTTTATACCAAACAGTATCGTCATGATTATTAGGCGGCATATTGTTACTTGATGATCCGCTATAATGTTTCGGAGTGTTGTAGGCGGGAGGAGCTTGTTTAGTGCCTCCTACTGTTTTTACATAGGAAATTCCAGTTCCTGGTATTCCAGCAGATACAGTCTTTTTCCCTTTTGAGTTCACTGTGTAGTGAGCACCCTTCGTTCCAATAGTAGCACTTACACTGTTTTTGTTTAAGTTAATTTTTAGCCCTGGAGCAATTTTTATACTTTTTCTAAATCGTAGCCCCATATCTTTTCCTCTCTTTCCCCTGCAAATGTTTCTTTTGTAACGCCACATTTATATAAACGCCGAAACGGTTATATCATTTCCATAACTCCTAGATAAGGAATAAAATAAATAATGTAATTATCTAAAGTAGCATATTCACCATATTTCCCAGTATAACAGTCAATAGCCTCTTGCAAGTATTCTTCCGTAACATGTAAATGTTCCGCAACTTCATACCTATTTTGGCACCCTGCCTTGAATGCCGATATAATTCCGCATAGACCGATCATTCGGTTATATCCTTGCAATCGCGCTTGGCGTTCTTGTTTACGATTATAAAGATTATTCATATCTATCATATTCCCGTAAGAAGTATAATGATGCCCAAGCTCTTCGGCAAGGACACAAGCTTTTTCAGCAGTTGTTTTTAAACCTTTATCAAGAGCAATATGCCCATCAATATAAAGCCCATCTATTTTTTCAATCACTTCATTATTTCCATTTAAGTCGAAGGATTCATAAACACGCACATTATCATCAGATGCATCCTGAAGCAATTCTTCGTATTTATTCAAGATAATCCCCTCCAAATTATTTTTGTCCTTCTGATTTAATAAAAGCAGCAAAGGCTTTTATTCTGTCAAGTTGTTCTTCCGTATATTCAGTACCATCAAAGTGGGCGGCTATAGTATGGCATTGATTCTGCAAGGTGGATGGAATTTGATAATATCGTTCTCCGTCTTTAATTCCTGGAAGAGTGCCATATTCATGTATTATGTCACTTGCTAAATCACTGGCTATTATTTTCCTATTTTTCTCTCCGTTCATTAGCATAGCAACATATTCTTTGAAGGGTACATGGTGTAAGTTGAAATTTGACGCAGACACACTGTCAGAAAAATAGCATTTAAGTATTTCTATAACTGCATTGAATCGTAGTTCTCTAGACAAATTTTTATTGTTTCTTATAGTTTGGCTTCGGTGTTTGATCTCCTCATTTTTAGGATGATAACAATAAAGGCGACCAAATTTATCTTCAGCAGCTCTCCAGGCTTCGTGTATCTCTATGTGATGTTTAGTGTCTTCATAATCAGTTGGAACATAACTTAATCCACAATCAGTGCAGGTATATATTAATTCATTGCTTTCAGTTCCAGTCATAAGGTAATCAGTGGTTACGCCTAAAAAGTCAGCGATTTTCTGTATCTTATCAGTCTTAGGAATATATTTCCCATTTTTCCAATTTGACATGGTTGCCGTTCCAATCCCGGTTTCTTTTGCTACTTTATAATCTGTATATCCGAGTTTATCTCTAATTAAACAGTAGTTTTCATAGGCGGTCTTTTTCATTTTTTTCACTTCCTTTAAAAAAATAGATCAGAAAAATAAGCTAATTAATGTTGACACACTTAGAAAACTATGTTATATTCAATGCGTAACTTAGAAAACTAAGGTAAAACAAAATAGCACTAGCAATTTTTCTTTATTAACTTAGGTGGTACTATGATTATATAAGAAAACTTAGATAGTGTCAATAATCACGAATAAGAAAGGGGATGAAAAAATGTACAAAAAATTTGCTGCTTTATTGGATAAAAATAATAAAACAGCTTATCAAGTATCAAAAGATACCGGAATATCTACAGCTACATTATCCAATTGGAAGAAAGGAAATTATGTTCCAAAAGTAGATAAGCTAAAAATCTTAGCGGATTATTTTAGTGTATCAGTTGAGTATTTTATTGAGTAGGGAGGAGATTAAATGAACGAATTAATCAAAGTTAACTATGGCACAGAACATCCGACAGTGTCGGCAAGGGATTTGCATGAGGGTTTGGAGATTACCGATCGTTTTTCAAGATGGTTTGAGAGAATGACGGCCTATGGTTTTGAAAGCGAAAAAGATTTTACAAGCGTGAAAAGTTCCACACTTGTTAATAACGGAGCCGAAAGAGAAATCTTAGACTACGAAATTTCCGTAGACATGGCAAAACAAATCTGTATGCTTCAACGTTCCGAGAAAGGAAGACAGTATCGCCAGTATTTCCTTGATCTCGAAAAGGCATGGAACACTCCAGAGCAGGTAATGGCAAGAGCCCTAAAGATGGCAGGAAAGACTATTGATAGCTTAAAAGACAGATGCAAGTTCCTTGGCGGACAAGTTGTAGAGCAACAGAAGCTGATCGAGGAAATGACACCGAAAGCAAATTACGTTGACCATATTCTGGAATCAAAATCATTGGTGGCAACAACACAGATTGCGAAAGACTATGGAATGTCTGCAATACGGTTTAATCAGATTCTAAACAGCTTAAAAATCCAGTATAAGGTCAACAAACAGTGGGTACTTTATTCAAAATATCAGAATTGTGGGTATGTGCATAGCAAGACAATCGATATTACGAGAAGCAATGGAAATCCGGATGTGACAATGCAGACACAGTGGACGCAGAAAGGTCGGCTTTTCTTGTATGAGGAACTTAAGAAAAATGATATTTATCCGGTAATCGAGCAGGAAGTGGCGTAGTCAGAGGACAGAAAATAAGGAAGGAGGAATGATGCAATGGAACAGATTGAATTTGCTGAGGTAAAAGAAGAAGTTGCAGAGTCAAAAAAAGAGATAGAGAGTCTCAAAAATAAGACCCTCTACCTTACTGTAACACTTATTGTTTTTATGATTTTTACTACATTTTCAGTTGTGAATACGTCAAGGCAGTACTCGATTATTCATGATTATTACATGGATTCTCAGAAGCTTCATCAGGATTTGAATCAATCTCTTGATGAGCTGCTTCCGAAGATTGAATCAATTCTGTTAGAGATTCAATAGACTTGGTAAGTGCTTCAACAGAATCGCTGTGAGCGGATTCAGAATAATCTATGGAATCAATGAGTTTTTCTATCATTTGATTTTGTTTTCGTTCCTCTTGTAGCTTAGAGTCGTAGTACTGTTGCTCAGTTTCTAATGATTTTCTTTCGTGACATTCACTTTGCACGAAAGTAATTAGAGAAAAAAAGATAGTTACAAGTAGCGAAAGGATAAATTCAGTTTTAACCCTCACTCGTTTGTTACCTATTGGTAATGCGATGGAGTCTGGTAACTCGAATTCTTCTACGCAGGATTCACTAATTGTTATGTAGTCTTCAGAAGTATCAGCTAATGGGATCGTAGAAGATATTTGAGCAATCTCAGTTGCAATTGATTGGAATGACTCTATATATGAAGAAAATGCAGACATGCTATCAGTGGATAATATAGCTAAATCAGTAATTGATAGTATACATTCTTCCATGATTTTGCTTGTACTATTTCTGTAATCCAGTGCTATTTCAGACATAAGTTTTATTGAGTCACACAGCTGAACTGACAGATCTTTATTTATCGATGACATCATACTTGCAATAGAATTTAAGTAAGAAGTCATGCCGCAATTTGAAAGACCTGTTATCAAATTAATAGCATCAGATGGATAATTTGGAAACAATTTATTTCTATCGTATTTATTCAATAAGACTTCTCCTTTCATTTTACTCAGGCATGGCGGTGCCTTGTAAGTAAATTATAGGAGATATGTAAATAAATGGCAATAAAGATAAAACGAGGTGATAAATAATGAAATTCAGCGAAAAATTAAAACAAGTTATGCAAGAATTAAATCTCAATCAGCGGCAAGTGTGCGGTCTGACGGGGAAAAGTAAAGGGTCTGTCAGCCAGTACCTTTCTGACAAACAGATACCATCAGAAGATGTTCAGGCTTCTATTGCAGTAGCGCTTGGACTTGAAGAAGACTATTTTTCCAAGAAAGATGAAACGGTTGTTGTGCTCCCGTCACAAGAAGTAAGGAATGGAATTATCCCTAAATTAGAAGTTGAGGAAGCTGCGAGATTTTTTGGGATGCATCCTACGACTGTGAGAAAAGGATTGCAGCAAGGTGTGTTCCCGTGGGGATATGGTATTCATACATCTGAAAATAGATGGGTGTACTTCATCAATGCAAAACGGTTTGCGGAGATCGAAGGTGTGGCGATATGAGCAGATCAATAGCAGGAATTGAGAAAGGAGGTGGACAAGCATGATTTTTGGGAAATTATTAAACAAAGAGGGAAAGGTAGAGCAGTATGAGAAGAGAGAAGCGCTTGCAAATGTCATTCCGTTTAGACCGAAAAGAGGGTTGGAAGATTTGCAACTGATCGACATCTCACGACCAATAAAAAAGAGCGCACGGTCTGCAAACCATTAAGCGCCCTTACACATAATAATCCAATTACAGGATAAACCAAAATAGGAGGAAAATCAAGATGAAAAAATGGGAATTTAATGATGATATACCGGCAGAGATGGCAGTAGAGCTGATTCGAGCGGTGGAGCGGTACATCAATAGTTTTGATAATGACGGATATATGACAACAGTCGAGAAAACAATGTTGGCAATTCTTGGAATAGAAAAAACAGAGGAGGAAGAACAATAATGGCAAATTTATATGAAATTAACGAGTCGATTGTAGCGGCATTTGAAAGAGGAATCGATGCGGAAACAGGGGAAATTCTCAGTGAAAAGGCACTTGAAGAGTTAGCTAAACTAGAAATGGAGCGTGATGAGAAGGTTGAGGGAATCGCTTTGTGGATTAAGAATCTCCTAGCGGATGCGGAGGTGCTTAAAAAGGAAAAAGAGGTATTTGCACAGCGCCAAAAGGCAGCGGAAAACAGAGCGGCATCCCTTAAAAAATACTTAGCAGGCGCACTTGCAGGGCAGAAATTTGAGACAAGCAAGGTAAAAATCGCCTTCCGGAAGTCGGAAAGTGTGGAAGTTACGGATATTTCAAAGATAGATGATGATTATCTTAAATATGCGGAGCCGACAGCTGATAAGACAAAAATCAAAAAGGCTCTGAAAGAAGGGATTGATTTGCAGGGAGTGCGACTTGTTAAGGGCGAAAATATTCAGATTAAGTAGGAGGATTAGATAATGAGCAAGGTGATTTGTATCGCCGGAGAATCCGGTTCGGGGAAGACGACAAGTATGAGAAATTTAGATCCAAAGACAACATTCTACATTGACGCAGACTGCAAAGGATTGTCTTGGAAAGGTTGGAGAAGTCAATATAACACTGATAACAAGAACTATAAAGCAACAGACGATGCCAATGTTGTTAGAACGTTTATTAAGAGACTGGCAGAAGGTTGTCCTAACATTAAAGTTATTGTGGTTGACACAATCAATGGACTTATGGTTGCAGACGAAATGAGGAGAAGCAAGGAAAAAGGATATGATAAATGGGTGGATCTAGCCGCATGTGTGTGGGATCTGGTTTGTGAATGTTATACATATCGTGATGATCTGACAATCGTCTTCACCGCTCACACTCAAACGGATCATGACGAGAATGGTTACATGTTCACACGGATTAAGACGTCTGGTAAGAAATTGGACAAGATTGTGCTGGAAAGTAAATTTACAACAGTCCTTCTCAGCAAATGTGTTGATGGGCAGTATAAGTTTGAAACGAGAGCAAACAATAGCACAGCGAAATCTCCTTTAGGAGCATTCGAGGAATTTGAGATTGATAATGACATCGTAGAAGTAATTAAAGCATTGGAGGAATTTTAAATATGAGAAAGCCAAATAATTTTGATAATACAAAAGCGCAGGGAGATTTTACTCCGGTAGAACTTGGAGGACATATCATGGTAATTAAGGATGTTACGGAGATGAAGTCCAAGAATGGGAAAGATATGATCAGAATTTCTTTCGATTTTGCAAAGAATGATAAGCAGCCAGGATACTTTGAAAAAATGTTTAGAGATGATATCAGACCGGATAAAAAATGGCCAAATCAAGCGACTCAGTACATCTTGACAGAGGATGCTGATGGAAATTGTAGCAGGTCATTTAAAACGTAGAGCATTCCAACAAAATGGAAGTGCAATGGGGAGACAACTTCGAGCAACAGTTTAAAAATAAAGCAATTGGTGGAGTGTTTGGACCGCAAATGGATTATTACAACGGAAAAGAAATCGAGAAAAGAGTTCTTAGATGGTTTACGTCTGCTGACAAAGTAAAAGATGCACAAGTGCCAGATATGTCGGAAACACAAGCATATAAGAATCATCTTAACGGATATCATCCAAATTCAACTTCCGCAGGGGATGGATTTATGAATATTCCTGATGGAATCGATGAAGAACTTCCGTTTGCATAGAGGTGGAATAGATGGATATACAAATTGATAGCCGGGAAAAGGCAAGAGCAATTAGGAAAATTGTAAAGACTTTTGATGAGAGTGGAGTCAAATACTTTTCTAGTAAGTTATTAGTTGGGGATTACATGTCTTTGGACAATCCCCGGCTGATCATTGACAGAAAACAAAACCTACAGGAACTTTGCGGAAATGTTTGCCAGCAACATGAAAGGTTTAAGAGAGAGCTGCTTAGAGCAATGGATGCGGGAATACAACTCATTATATTGGTTGAACACGGACAAGGCATAAATAACATCGAAGATGTTTATTTTTGGAAGAATCCGCGGAAACACGAAGTACGCTTCCGAACCGTAAATGGAAAAAGGGAAAGATATGTGGTGTCAGCTAAGGCGGTGGATGGTGATCAGCTTTATAAATCTCTTTGTACCATCAGAGATCGATACAATGTGAGATTTGAATTTTGCGAGAAAAAAGACACCGGAAAGAAAATCATTGAATTGTTAGGTAGGAAAGATGAATAAGGAAGAGATTAAGAAAACATACAGCATGAGGGAAATTGCAGAGCGGTACGGATTCCAAGTGGATCGGGCGGGATTTATTCACTGCCCATTCCACCAAGGGGATCGGGGAGCATCATTGAAAATCTACCAGGATAGTTTTCATTGCTTTGGGTGTGGGGCAAATGGAGATATATTCACGTTTGTTCAGCTGATGGACCAGGTTGACTTTAAAGAGGCTTTCCAAAGCCTTGGGGGAACCTATGAAAAGCCAACATTTCATTCGAAGCTATCTATATATAGGAGTAAAAAGAAAGCAGATCAGCGAAAAAAAGAACAAGATAAACTTAAAAAAAGAAGAGAGCTTAATAATGTACTGATTGATGTGTATCGCGACTATATGAATCGATCAGAGCCATTCAGCGAGACTTGGTGTGACTGCTACAATGCTCTGCAATATCAGTTGTACTTGCATGATATTTTGAATAGCGAGGAGGTGAGAATGTGAAAGAAATGAGCGAATTCGATGCAGACAGTATATTAGATGATGAAGTTTTTATCGAGCTGTTTGAGATGGAAGATCCGATTCTCCGGTCAAAAACAAAAGTCCAACTTACCAGAAGAGCTAAACAGCTAGGAGTTAAGTCGGATTTTGAAGAAATAATGAAAGGGTATAATCAGGCTGATCGAGAAATGAAAAGGCAGGAGCAGGAAAATAGAACTGTCTGCACAGTGGATAATTACACCAATTTCACGGGACCTCATGATCGGATGTATTGCGGTGCATGGATAGCAGATGATCGAGGAGTCTTTGCTCAGAATTCCGGAAGAGTTGATGAGGTAGCCTGCTATCACCCGATTCTGCCAGTGGAGAGGCTGCGTAATCTCGAGACTGGAGAAGAGCAGATCAAGTTGGCATACAAACGAAATAATCAATGGCAGGACATTGTTGTGCCAAAGACAATGATCACATCAGCAAATAAGATTGTAGCGCTGTCTGGGCGGGGAATCTCCGTCACATCGGAAAATGCAAAGCTGTTGGTCAAGTATCTCGCTGACGTGGAAAACGGAAATGATGACTACATAGATGTGCAATACTCCACAAGTAAGCTAGGATGGATTAACGATCAGTTTATCCCCTATGATACAGACATTATCTTTGATGGTGATAATCGCTTCAAACAAGCTTTTGAGAGTGTTTCAGAGCACGGAAGCTTTGATGTGTGGCTAAGGCATGTCCGGGAGCTTCGAGCATCTGGCAGGATGGAAGTGAAATTTCTATTAGCTGCATCATTTTCCAGTGTATTAGTGCAAGTTCTTGGCGGGCTCCCGTTTTTCGTGGACTTATGGGGAGAAACAGAGGGAGGAAAGACAGTATCTTTGATGGTCGCTGCTTCTGTGTGGGCGAATCCAGATGAGAGTAGATATATCGGAGACTTTAAGACAACGGATGTAGCATTGGAAGCAAAGGCGGATATGTTGAATCATCTCCCGATGTTTTTGGACGATACAAGTAAAACATCCGCAAGAATCCGTGATAATTTTGAAGGAATTATCTATGATCTATGCTCTGGAAAAGGAAAGAGTCGGTCTAATAAAGAACTTGGAATCAATCGGGAAAACCGCTGGAGGAATGTGATGATCTGCAATGGAGAACGGCCATTAAGCAGTTACGTCAATCAAGGTGGAGCAATTAACAGAATCTTAGAGGTCGAGTGCGGTGAGAAAATATATCAAGATCCACAGAAGACGGCAGAAACAGTGAAGAAAAATTATGGACATGCAGGGAAAGAGTTTGTGGAGATTATAAAGGAGCTCGGCGAGGATGAGATTCGCTCTCTTCAGAAAGAATTTCAAAAGCAACTTTTAGATACGGACAAGATGCAGAAGCAGAGTATTTCACTTTCTATCGTTCTTACAGCAGATAAAATAGCCACAGACTATATATTTAAGGATGGACAATATATTTCCGTGGAAGAAGCAAAAAAAGTGCTTATAGACCGGAATGAGCTTTCAGACAATGAGCGCTGTTATCATTTCATCCAGGATAAAGTGGCGATGAATGGACATCGGTTTGATGCAATGACGAGCTGCGAAAAGTGGGGAATTGTTGAGAATGGATATGCAATATTTTACAATTCTGCGTTTGACCAGATTTGCAAGGATGGTGGATTTTCTAAAAAATCTTTTCTTTCGTGGGCGGCGAAGAAAGGAATTATCCAACAGGACAGCAAAGGAAATCATACAAAGCAGAAAAAAATTGATGGGAAAAACTCGAGGTGTGTGTTTTTACAACTAAATCCAGAAGAAAATGTGGATAATGATGGCTTTGCGAGCATCGATGAGACACAAGAGGAGCTGCCATTTCAATAAAAAGGTAGCAAAGTAACAAGGTAACAACGGAAAAACGCGCTATATATAAGAGCGTTTTATGTGAGAAATCCAAGAAATATGAAATCCCTATATAGGGTAAAAATCATTGTTACTTTGTTACCATAGCTTGAAAAGCCGTCAACCATGCGGGTTTGAGCAGGTAGCAAGCGTTTGTTACTAATACGAAATATTTGATACTTTGTTACGAAAAGGAGTAAATATGCACGAAAAAATAACAGATATTCAAAATTCCTTCTGGAAAGCCTATAAGGACTTTAGAGAGAATCAAGATTATAGACAGTATAACGCATCAATCAAGGCGATCGCTAAGAAATATCAGTCAGACAAAGAGATGCTTGATTTTATAAAATCCTTATTAATTGCATGGACTCCGGTAATTAATTTATGGAAGGAGTGATCCTATGCTATGGATGGCAGTGACCGCAGATCGATTCGAGCTGCCTCTCTGCGTGGAAGAATCAGCAACTCTCCTAGCAAGAAAATTACATACTACGGAATCAACAGTGCGTGCTAGGAGATCGAGGCAGAACAATGGAAAGATATGCGGATATAGGATAGTGGCAGTAGAGGAGGAAAGATAAATGATAGAGATTAAATTACAGGATGGATATTTTATCGAGGTGGATCCATTAAATTGCACATTGAGACAGAAGTATTCCGGGAAGACGAAGGATGGCGAGGAGAAAGAATCTGTCAGAACACATGGATATTACGGAAGCATCCGGCAGGCGGTGGACAGATATATAACTCTTTCTCAGCTTGACTTTATGGACGGTATGAGCATCGACTTGAAAGAATATGTGGATTTGATTGAAAGACTTAATAAATCAGCTGTACAGAGGATTGAGAGTGCTATCGGGAGGTATCCGAAAGAATGAAGAGTAGTGCTATGAAAAAAAAGGAACTGGCTCCCGATGATGCGAAGTTATGCGCTAATTGCGGCAAGGTGCTGATCGGAGAGTATGATTATGTGAAAACAAAGAGAGGGACAGAGATGTATTTCTGTAAAGGTTTGAGGTGTGGGAGGGCGAAGAAAAGATAAGGAAGATCATACATGGTGGGAAGAGCCGTGCAGTTCTTTTTGGGAAGAAGTAGAGCGTAGGATGGGAAAGAATAGAAGAAGTAAAGATAAGAGGTGTAAACATGGGAAAATGTAAATTACTAAGTATATGCCCGCAAGGCGACCGGTGCTGTATAGAGTGCCAGTATAACGATGTTTGCAATATGCAGTGCGTAGACGTGGATGAGTACGAGTATTGTGTGGAGTGTCCGGAGTATGAGGAGGAGCAATACATGGACGAGAAGAAAGTTAGAGAAGCAATATATTGCATGAAATCATTTGCAGACGATACAGTGTGCGAAGAGTGCGATAACTATGATAGATGTGACCATACAATGGCTGCCAATAATGCCAGAACAGCAATCGAAGCACTGGAAAAGCAGTTGCCGAAGATAGTAGATTTTGAAGAAGATGTAGCAGAAAATATGTGTGTGGAATGCCCTTCTTGCGGTAGTTTTTTGGGATATCAGGTTGATTGTTTGGACGAAAATTATCAGTTTGATTATTGTGAACACTGCGGGCAGAGACTTGATTGGTCTGAATAATATATTCAAGTTCCCTGCGAGTTTTCTTTCGAGTTGACTCGTGGGGGCTGGGAAAGGTAGAAAATGAAACTATTAGATAAGCTTGAAAAAGATTTAATAAACGTATGTATTATAAGTGGAATAATTGTTTTTATAGGAATATTTTTTTTGGGATTTGGAAACGAAAATGTATTTTATAAAATACTTGTTTTATCAATGAAAAGTTTTTTGATTCTAACATCCTTATCTGTAATAAGAATTTTATTGCAGGTGTTATTTAAGAGAATGAAGGAGTGGGTATAAATGCAAGAACTAAAGAAATGCCCGTTTTGTGGACATGAAATTGATGAACAAAAAGACTTATATCTGCCTGAGAGAGATTGGCATCCAACATTTTATGACCCAGATAGCGGGGGCGACCCTATATACATACATTGTGAATGTGGATTAGAATTTTCGACAGGAACACATGATTATGCGGAATTTTTAGAAGCATGGAATAGGAGAGTGAAAGAATGAAAGAAAAGAAATTATATACTTGTGAAATCTGCAATACGGATTATACCGATAAAGAAAAGGCTAAACAATGCGAAAAAGGGCATAAGATGTTAGAGAAAGCAACGCTTGTTACTGGTGTGTATAAACCTATTTCTATGCAACCTAGTGGAGAACCTTATAAAATTCGTGTGAAATTTCCGGGAACAGATAAATTTATAGAATACAGAAGGTAGATTTGTTGGAGGTGGAGTGATGAAAACAATAATTTACACAGTAGATGACGAAGAACCAGATTGCAATAGATGCGATCATTGTTGCGGCGAAGATTATTATTGTATCAAACAATGTGGAGCAGAACATGGATGGAATGGATACGAAAGAATTGAAAGGGTGGAGGAGTAGCAATGAGAGTTATAAATGAACATGAATGTAAAAGCCTTTCGTCCCAAAATTACAATGATGAAGAAATGGCTGTGCAAGAAATGGTATTGGATACGAAACACGGAGCTGAGTACAAGGGATGGTATTTGGTCTTTTATGGTAAAGAGACAACTGTGGCATTTGGAATCAAATATTGTCCGTATTGCGGAGAACTATTGGAGGAATAGAGAATGAACGTACTAGAGAAGATTTTGGAAGAGATGAAGGAAAAAATGATATTAGTGGCAACGTCAAAGGAACACTATAACCAACCTCAGAATGGAAAATATGTTGAAGAGGTAATAACAATCAAAGATGCCGAAAATATCATCCGTTCCCACATGAACGAAGCTTCAGATATGCACGGAAAGAGGTTGATTGATGCGAATGCACTAGATGAAGAAGTGAGAAATTTCTTCCTCACAATTATAGGTGATCCAAGCCAAGCAATGGTAGTCAGAGAATGTAAAGAATCATTTAGGAGAATAATTGATGAGCAGCCAACAGTATATGAAGCTAATGATTGGATTCCAGTAGAAGAGAAGCTACCAGAAGTTGGCGAAATAGTAGAAGTTACAGTGCACTCATCAGAATGGATCGCGGATTACAGTTCGGGCTGGGTTCCGGAGGAAGAAAAAACATACCATGCAGAAGAACATAATGTATATTACGGATATTTAAACGGCAAAAGACAATGGGTATTTTACGATGACGAGAACTCGGAAAATATTTGCGAAAAAGAATTTGGAACAGACAAAGGCAGAGTATACGATGTTGTGACAGCGTGGAGATTAAAGCCAGAACCATATATCAAGAATCCAAAATAGACACGCCTTTAGCATTATAGGCAGCTTGCAGGAATGTATGTATCATATCACTAGTCATTGTCATTCCTTCGGGGATTTGAAAGGAGAATGGATTGTCTGGAATGGAAAGAAATTCCTGATACAGTAAAAATGTTTCATAAGATTCGTATTTTTGATAATTATACATAGAAATGCCTCCTTAGATTTAAAAAAGAATTGATAAGCCAATTATAACATTTAAGGAGCACATGGTAAAGGAGTAAGAAAAACCAAAACAGCATATTATAAAGTATCATGGGAAAGAATGGAGAGAATAAAATGATAGAAGTAATATTTGCAGTAATGCATCTTATTGGAGTAGGGATGATTCTTTTGGTGACGTTGTTCTTTGGCATCCTTGCATGGTCCGCTAGAGACGAAAGGGAGTGAAGAGATGGAGCATAGAAGAAACCGCAGGCAGATGAAGTTAGACCAAGAGCAGCACTATGATGAAATGGAAAGTCATAAAGCACCGGACAATGCCGTGAAAGCATTTAAACGTCCGGCATATCAAGAGTATAGTGTAAAACAATGTCTGAGAAAATGGGGAGTTGATTTGAGTGGGAAGATTAAGGAGAAAGGGGATTGATGCCGGTGGACAAGCAAAGACTGAAAAAGCATAAGGGAAATAAAGAGCGGTTAAAACGACTGGAAGAGAAGATTCAAGATCTATGCAGTACGGAAGCAGAAGAAGTGATGGGGAAAGTCCGAGGATCAAGCAAATACTTTCCTTACACAGAAGTTAGGACATCAGTGGTAATGGCAGATCCTTACGAGCAGGAGAAGATTAACAAGCAGATCAGGAAGAAAGAAGCTGAAAGGATGCTACTGAAAGCAGAAGTTGATGAGGTAGACGAGTACATAGAGGCGATAGTAGATCCGGAGATTAAGGAGATATTTGAGTACTTGTACCAAGAAGGCAGAAGTCAGGTTGCTACCGGAGAAAAATTAGGATATTCGCAAGGTAGAATTTCACAAATAGTTGCTGAATACCTAAAATATTAATAACATTAATAATTCAATTATGTTATAATTATTCTAGAATAATTGCATGTTATTTTAATCACATATTATAAGAATTTCGTATAGAATGCACCGCAGGACTTCTATTATTTCTCGTTCGGCGGTGTTTTGGTGTTATACTTGATATGCTCATAGTCTTTTGCAAAATTTAATAGCAAGTATTTAGGCGGATGTGTTGACAAAAAAGGCAAAAAAGAATATAATGCAACTATAGAACAGTTGCAAAAGAGGTGAGAGCCTGAAAGGATGAGCAAACTAGATAAAGCAAAAGAAAGAATATTATCTAAACCTAAAGATTATACTTATACTGAAGCTAGATATTTGTTAAGTAAATTGGGGTTTGATGAGTTTAATAAAGGGAAAACATCTGGATCAAGAGTGCGATTTTACAGAAAAAGTGATAATAGAGTGGTATTATTGCATAAACCACATCCACAAGATGAAATGGATGCAGGAGCAGTAAAAGATTTGGTTGAATTCCTGAAAGAATTAGGTGAGTTGTGATGAAGAATAACATATCTGAGTATAAAGGTTATCATACAAAAATTGAGTTTGATGCAGAGACATTTACTTTACGTGGGAAAATAGAGGGTATAAATGATCTGGTAAATTTTGAGAGCAAAGACATGAAAGGAATTGAGAAAGAATTCCACGATGCAGTAAATGACTATTTGGATTTCTGCAAAGAGGTAGGAAAGGATCCGGATAAGGAATACAAGGGAACATTTAATGTCCGTATAAATCCGGAATTGCATAAAAAGTTGGCGATAAGGGCTTATAAAAATGGTGAGTCTTTAAATGCGACTGTGGAAAAAGCTGTTCAAGAATATCTTACAGAATATTCAGAAACAAACAGCGAACTGCAAAATACAATTAAAATATTGTCGAATATGCTGGAAACTAAAACATCTTATAACGGAAAAACTATACCAATGGATGCAGAATCCAAAATCATTCCGTTTAAGCCGGCTTACGTAAATATGTCTTATCAACAAGAAGAGAGGGCGAAATAAATGATTCAGAATTTATCACAATACTTTTTGCCAGAACACGAGTTCTATCTGCAAAATGTATCTTACAACAGAATTGAAAATAATATAGAAAAAGAAGAGCATTCTTTGAATTGTTTTGATAGCATCAAAGCAGATGTTGATGGGGTTGATACAATTAGAGTAACAGTTACGAGGAGTTTAAAATTTGAGCCAGATGAGTTATTTGAATTATCGATATCATTTGGTGCTATTTTAACATTTGATCCTCAGAAAAAGAATGAATATAATTGGCATGAAATTAATATGGCTGAAGAATTTAGAAATAATGGAGAATTTGTAACAAGAAACTTAATGAGTAGAATATCGCTTTTGATTGCTCAAATCACATCATCATTTGGACAGACACCACTTGTATTACCTCCAAATGTAGCAAAAGAAGCATAGATTAGCACAAAACGCCTTACCATGTGGGATAGGCGTTTTTTTCGTGCCATGAATGGATAGGTAGGTTCGATTCCTACACATGGCTTCAGGTGTAAAGTAGCGACTGAGACAGTCCTTAAATGATTAAGCGCGCAATCGGCTTTACATCTGATTGGTACCAATAGCAGATATCCGCAGATCTGCCAAGTAAACAAGTAGACATGATCTATATTTAGTGTTTTAGTCCCCGAGTGCGGATAGGGGAGAGGATGTCAGACGGCATCCTACCGGACATAGCTCAGTTGGTAGAGCAGCGGTCTTATAAGCCGTGTGTCGTGAGTTCGAGTCTCATTGTCCGGAGTAAGGGTTACTGCAACCTCCTTTCTTTTGGTTTTGCGTTTTTGGTTTTTGAGTATTATGTTATGCAGTAGTCCTAAAAGCTTAGTGCATCCAGAAATGGGTGCTTTTATTATGCGTAAAAAGGAGTAAAGCATGAGTATTATCAAAAGGTTGCTATGCAAACATGAAAAGACAGAATATGTCAGTATAGATCTCACAAGGCAGAATGATGGTAGCTTTATCACAGAGCACACATGGAGATGCAAGGACTGCGGGAAACTAATACGAGGGAAGAAGCATGGGAAAGTTTTACGAAAGTCGAAAGTGGAAAAAGAAAAGAGAACACATCCTAAGGCGTGACAGTTACCAATGCCAAGAGTCAAAGAGATACGGGAGGTATGCAGAAGCAACGACAGTACACCATATCTATCCACTGGAAGAGTATCCAGATCTTGCATTAATGGACTGGAATCTCATCAGTATGTCTGCAGCGCAGCATGACCGGATGCATGATAGGAAGACAGATAAGATTACGGCTGCTGGATTGTATTGGCAGAGGAAAAGAAGAAGGGAGTTTGAAGAATGGAAAAAGTTAAGATGTATAAACTTAAATGGGCAGGAAAGGTAGATGAGAGTACAAAGGAAGTTACTGCAATATTGGAAGAAATAGTAAAGACGTGTGTTAATAGATACGCATGCGGGCATGATTCTTGGAACGTGATGTCGAATTGTCTTGGAGAGATTTTTATATCAATCGTTACGATAAGAAAGGATTCAGCATCGGACATGATTAAATGGATGGAAGAGAAAGCCGGAATAAACTTGAAGATGAAAGAGATTGAGGTATCCCCCCTCCCTTTTGAAAATTAAGAATGTCTCAGGAGAATCGGGAGAGAGGACTCTTTCCAATAGCGCGGGATTCTGAAAATAAATTTTCCGACAGGATAGGAGGTGAGAATAGATGGCAAGATACATACCGCAAAGGCAGACGATTATTGATAGGACAGTCAAATACATGAAGGAGCTTGGAACCTACAAAGTGCAGTATAAGCAGGTGATCGAGATATATGCAGATATGATTTATCAGTACAATGTGCTGAGCAAACAGTTCGAAGAATCAGGATATGAAGTGATATTGGACACCGAGAAAAGCGGGGGTAAAAAAAGCCCTATTCTCGTGAGTCTTGAAAACCTCCGAAAAGATATTGGGACATATTCTGACAGACTGATGTTGAATGCAAAAACGTACAATGCAGAAATCGAACAGCCGAAAAAAGAGAAATCTGCATTTGCATTATTATTGGAAAAACAGCAAGGGAAGTAAATGGATTTATCCCACATTAACAGTCCGCATTTCGATACGGCTGTGCGTTATGCGGAGGATATCGCAAGCAAGAAAGTCTTAACGAATGTAGACAGAGTGCTTGCGTGCAAGAGATTTCTTTCAGATTTGAAACGCGACGATTTAGAGTTTCGCAGTGATCAATTTGATTTCGTAATTGATTTGATCGAGGGGACTATCCACCACGTACAAGGCGAGGACAAGAATGGAGTCAGCTTTAAAGGCACTCCAATGCTATTGACTGATTGGCAGAAGTTTGTCTGTGTAAATTTATTTGGATTCTTTCGAAAAGGAACAGATATCCGGCGTTTCAATGAAGCGCTTATTTTTTTGCCAAGAAAACAGGGAAAAACATCCTTTAGTGCTGCGCTTGCAGAAGCAAAAAGCATTCT
>ERZ773118.1088-NODE-1088-length-18654-cov-3.03667_pt1 | contig 18654 bp, 19 predicted proteins | sample MGYA00580562_ERZ773118 | MGnify/ENA primary metagenome ERZ773118 (study PRJEB29015, sample SAMEA2737878) | human gut metagenome | biome: human gut; feature: human-associated habitat; material: faeces | place: China | collected 2012 ... | reverse complement strand
CTTAACGGGCTTCTATTCATCTTGTGCGAGAGAGAAAAATTCTACTATTTTTTATTTCATTAAATCTATACCCTATAACTCGGCGCATATCTCTTTTGCATATAGCGAGGGATAAATAATCACCGTCATAACACGGAGCAGTACCTCCAAAATGAGTTAATCTATACGAATATATGTAAGCATTATTCATTTATTATACCTCGTAACTATAAATTTTTATAAAAGAAAAAGAGCAGTTAAAAACTACTCTTTTGGTGCAGGTAACAGGACTTGAACCTGCATGAAATTGCTTTCATATGGACCTGAACCATACGCGTCTGCCAATTCCGCCATACCTGCATATTTATTAATTTGTATTCTTGCGACAGGTTAGTCTGCCTACAAAATCTATTAAAATAGATTTTGCATAAGTTCGTATTGCCAAATCACAGATTTGGATACTCACTTAAATTCCGCCATACCTGCATATTTATTAATTTGTGTTCTTGCGACAGGTTAGCGATACTCAAAAATATCATACTAACAGATTCATTATATCAAATCAATTAATAAAAGTCAATCGGATAGGCGAGATTTTTATATTTTGTTTTACAGCAGACAGCACAAAAATGCTGTCCGCCTTAATCAAATATAATTTAGACCGTAAGAATAAATATCATTCCAATTTCTGTGTATAACTATATCAGCTGTCAGGTCAGTATCATTATACACTATATTATATCAAAGAGGATTGACCTACTGCTTAGAAGGCAGTTGCTCTGTTATAAAAAGGAGTAACCGTAAATTTGAGCCGCCCCAAAAAGTTAGACTGAAAATCTAACTTTTGGGAGGTCGGTTTTTTATGGCTACTCCTATATTTATCAGCGTTTTTTATTATTTAGTACCGAAAATGCTGTCGCCGGCATCACCGAGGCCCGGACGAATGTATGCGTTATCATCAAGCTCACGATCGAGTGCTCCAACATAAAGCTGAATATCAGGGTGCGCTTTCATAAGGGTTTCAACGCCCTTAGGCGCTGCGATAATTGACATAAATTTAATTTTTTGACCGCTGTGCTCTTTGATGTAATCTACAGCGGCAACTGCCGAACCGCCTGTTGCAAGCATTGGGTCTACAACAACAATCTGTCTTTGGTCGATCGGCTCGGGAAGTTTGCAGTAATATTCGTGAGGCTCGTGAGTGACGGGGTCACGATAAAGTCCGATGTGACCTACTCTTGCTGACGGTACAAGTGCGAGAATACCGTTTACCATACCAAGACCGGCTCTTAAAATCGGTACTACGGCAAGTTTTTTGCCTGAAATTACAGGCTGTTTTGACTCTTCAAGCGGAGTTTTAATATTAATTTCCTGTGTTTCAAGGTCAGAAAGTGCCTCGTATCCCATAAGCATAGCAATCTCTTCGACAAGTTTTCTAAACTCGTTTGTAGATGTGCTCTCTTTTCTGAGCAATGTGATTTTGTGTCGGATAAGCGGGTGTGTCATATATGATACAGACATAATTTTCCTCCGTATTTTTAAATATTTTATAAACTTTATATATAATATCACATTTTATAAATATATTCAAGCAGTAAATAAAATTTTTAGTGAATTGAATTTAACTCGGAAACTCTTATATTGTGAATTGTTGTGTTTTTTGATTCGATACTCAAGCTGTTCAGATTACTGTCGGCGATATATGTCATACCCATAAATACAGTGCCGAAGTCGGCGAAAATTTCAGTATATAAAGTATCAAAAATTATTCTCAAATCTACTGTGCCGTTCTCACATTTAAGCGGTGCGGATTTATCAAGGCACTGCAATATTTTATCATCTGCATTGAAAAATATTTTAAGACCGAAAAGCTCCAAAGAAAAAGATTTTTCCGCACTTGCAGAAACAGAAATATCGCAGGCTTTGCTTTGAATACTCTTAATAAACGGCATATCCGAATTAATCACAACATCGGTTTTGACATCTCTGTTTTTATAAAGCGTTTCAAATTCTTTTACAGGCAATGCCGATAGATACGGTTCACCGTTAATTGTTTTTATAGTCATATTTTGCGGTATATTAAGACAACTGCCAAACGGATTATTCGGTATTACAAATGACGCAAAAGCAGTTCTCACTCGTCTGCCGTTAGGCATATCCGACCAGGATTGAGCGGCATATGACGCATTACCGAAATTCAGTCTTTTTTGTTCGGTTTCAATAATAAATTTATTGCCGTCAAACGAGCCGATATAATACCTGTCGGAGGCGGCGGAAAATATCCATTTAATATTTTTGCTGTCACCGTCTGCGCAAAGCGGATAAAAGTCGGGACATTCCCCATCGTCGGGTAATGTAATTTCCTGTATTTGCGACCAATCAAGCAGATTTTTGGATTTTAAAATCGCAAAGCTGTGACCGTCAAGGAACAGCACCATAATATAACTGTCATCAGGTTCACAGTATATTACTTTCGGGTCACGGTTTTCTTTTATAATATTTTTAATTATAGGATTTTTGTCATATTTAATCAGCGTTTTGCCGCCGTCATTACTGTAAGCAAGACATTGTGTAAAAGGTTTGCCTTTAGAGGTTTCTGATGTATTTCCCGCAGTAGTATAAAAATATAAGATTGCAGGCTCATTACCGCTCTGTAATTCTGTCAGATTTTTCTTGTCAATTATTGCACTGCCCGAAAACATTGTGCCGTCTTTATCGGGAAAAAGTACATCTCCGATTTCTTCCCAATGTATAAGGTCATCACTTACTGCGCCGCCCCAATGCATATTTTCCCATGTTGTGGCAACCGGATTGTGCTGAAAATACATAAGATACCTGCCGCCGTAATATACAAGTCCGTTCGGGTCGTTTATCCAGCCTGTTGAAGCCGTAAAGTGCACCGAGGGTCTGTATTTTCCCTCATAATCGAATTGTATTTTATCGGCTTTTTCAAAGCAAATATTCATCATAGGGTTGGATATAATTTTCACCTTGTTACCCTTAAATCTTCTCATATTAACAGGAAATTTATAATCGGGAGAATTATTGTCAAGTTTTAAAACTATATCATAAACGAGTTCATTGTCAATATAAAAATACAGCCTTTTGTTTTCTGCGTTATCGCTTGTCGGGAACAATATATAATTAGTATCACATAAAAATTCCATTTTATCACCTTGAAAAATCAGTAATATTAATAACAATTTAATTATATTATCAGTATTTATATTTGTCAATACTTCACAAAGCAAAAGCCGACAGATTGTATTCTGCCAACTTTCGTTTAATCGTTATTTATAATATTTCTGATTTCTTCTTCTGCCTGTCTTACTTCTTCAAGAAAAGCGAGTGAGGACACACGCAATGCGCCGTTTCCGAGAATTATCATTTGCTCAAGTGCGTCAGAAGTGACAACACGCACTCTGTTGTTTTTCGCAAGTTTATGCGATACTTTCTCTATGTACATATCAGCCGTTTCCGCCTCTTTGGTGTAAACAATGCTGATTCCGTTCACGGTTTCCACTTCTCTGTACTGCCCTTTTACACGGTAAGCATCAAATACGAGAATGAGATTGCACTTGCTGTATCCCTGATAATTGCAAAGAATATTTATAAGCACCTGCCTTGCACCGTCAAGACTGCGTTCCGTCAATTCTTTGAGGTGCTCCCAGGCAAAAATCACATTGTATCCGTCTACAAGCAAATATTCCGTGCCGTTGTACTGCGGATTTTTCATTAATTTTTCGGCCGCCTTATCTATTGCGGAAAGCGCAGTAACCTTTCGCTTTTCGGGTGCTTTTTTATGAGTAATTGGGCCGTAAGTCTGTTCAAAAATTTGCATAAGTTCTTTGTCAAGAGCAAAAACATCGTCCTGATTTTTGCATTTTTCAAAGGCGTTTTTGCTGTTTGTACTTACGCTGTCCTCCTTAACGGGTTCAAGAATACTCGGCAAATGCATATGCTGTGCAACTTCATTCCAAGGCACATTGTAACCTGCACCGTGCGAGCAAAAGACAGAGCCGCAAGGATTTTCCAAGTCGGCATCGCAGTCATAACCGATACCTTCAATAACTTCTTCTGCATTGTGACACGGCTCATATCCCTTTAAAATACACGCAAGTTTGCCCTTGCCGTGAGTGTATTGCATAACCTCTTTTGTGTAACTTCCCATTTCCGAAACAGGGCAGGTGCCGCTCAAAACCGTAACATCTCCCCTGCTTTCCGGTGATGAAAATGTACCGTTCATACGCTGAATATCCGTCATTGCCCTGCCGATATTTTCATTGGGCACTTCAAGCGTAAATTCATAAACGGGTTCAAGCAAAACGCTTTTTGCCGAGCGCAAGCCTTGTCTTACAGCTCTGTAAGTTGCCTGTCTGAAATCTCCGCCATCGGTATGCTTTGCGTGCGCTTTGCCCGATACAAGCGTAATTTCAACATCAGTAATCGGTGAACCTGTCAACACTCCGATGTGCGTTTTTTCGTGCAGATGAGTAAGAATAAGCCTTTGCCAATTACGGTCAAGCAAATCTTCTTTACAGCGTGAATTAATGATAATTCCACTGCCACGCTTAAGCGGTTTTATAAGCAGATGAACCTCCGCATAGTGCTTGAGCGGTTCAAAATGGCCTACTCCCTCAACGGTATTTTCAACGGTTTCTTTATAAATAATACTGCCCGTGCTGAATTCAACCTTCATACCAAAGCGTTCGTAAATTATACTTTTGAGCACTTCAAGCTGAATTTCACCCATAAGCTGAATATGAATTTCCGCAAGTCGGCTGTTCCAAACCACATTAAGCTGTGGGTCTTCATTCTCTATAATCTTAAGTTTTGTAAGGGCAGTGTGTGGGTCTGTTCCGTCCAAAAGGTCGACACGATAAGTGAGAACAGGCTCAAGCATTGGCAAATCGGAATCCGCTTGTGCACCGAGCCCGTCACCTGGTTTTGCAAAGGTAATACCTGTTACTGCGCAGACAGTACCTGCCGCCGCCTCGTCAATCGCAGTGAATTTTTCACCCGAATACACTCTTATTCTATTCACCTTTTCGCTGTTTTTGTTTTTATCGCTAATCAGCACTTCACGAACCTTTAAACTGCCGCCCGTCACTTTTAAAAAAGTAAGTCTGTTGCCCTGATTATCCTCTGCGATTTTAAAGACTTTCGCACCGAATTCATCGGGATAATCGGGCATTTGTGTATATAAGTCAAAGCAATCTATAAATTCACGCACGCCGTCAAGCTTCAGTGCCGAACCGAACATACACGGAAAAATTTTGCGCTGTTTAATTGCTCTTACAATATCCGAATTTTCAACGCTGTCGGTTTCGTAAAATTTCTCGAGAATTTTATCGTCACATACAGCAACGCTCTCACGAAAAGCATCTGTATTTCGGTATGTAAAATCAATGCAGTTTTCATCAAGATTTGTTCTAAGCTGTGCCATAACCGCAAGTTTATCCGCACCGTCAAGATCCATTTTATTTACAAAAATAAAACACGGCACATTGTATCTTTTAAGGAGTTTCCAGAGTGTTGCAGTGTGACTTTGCACACCGTTTGTACCGCTGATTACAAGAATTGCATAATCGAGAACCTGCAAGGTGCGCTCCGCCTCGGCCGAAAAATCAATATGCCCCGGGGTGTCAAGCAGAGTAAATTCGGTATCGTTGTACTTCATTACAGCCTGTTTTGAAAATATGGTAATACCTCTGTCACGCTCAAGCGAAAATGTGTCGAGAAAAGAATCCCTGTGGTCAACTCTGCCAAGTTTTGTAATATTGCCCGAACAGTACATAAGCGCCTCTGAAAGCGTAGTTTTTCCCGAGTCAACATGAGCAAGTATTCCGACTGCGATTTTCTTCATTTTATCACCGTACCCTGCAAAATAATACAAAAATCAATTAATAAAATTATATCACAGCAAACGCAAGTTGTAAATTATCCAATTGTATTTTTATAACTTAGCAATCATCGGTCAGGTAAACACAGCATAAGCCAAGCCAATCTTCTTAAACTCGTTTTCCGATAAATTTGTAACTTTAATCATTTTTCTTAACTTCTTTTAAAGTTATTTTCATTAAGTTAGTTTTAGCTAACTTTCCTTTTAAGAAAAGCTGTGTGTAAAGTATCGTGTAAATACTTGTTCACACAGGTTATGTTTTTAGATATTATGGTTTATACTATATAATTAGCACTTACAGTTTTTTCTGCGTAAACGGCTAACCTTTTGCCGCTTTGCGACATTTCATCGACAAGATTAAAAATATCACCGAATTATTACGGCATTGCGTAAAATAATAACTACGGGGTGATTTTATGAAAAGTAAAAATAAAACAAATAATGCGGCAAAAGAAAATGAATTTGCAAACGCAAATAAAAATCTTGAACGCTGTCTTGACCAAATGGCGAACGCTTATTCAACCTACGACTGCACAGGGCTAATTCCGAGCAAGCCCGAAAACGAGGCACAGCTTGAGTCATACAAAGAAGTTTACAACTACCTGCCGACCGATGCGGACACTTTATAAAACAATGTTGTTTTCGAGAGCGGCATTTATTTCCCGAGAAATATTTTTCATATCATCGGGAATCGGCGCAGTGACAGTAATCAGCTGTTTTGTTATCGGGTGCACAAAATCAAGTTTACCGCAGTGCAAAGCCTGCCTTTGAATTTTATCAAGTCTGCCTCCGTACAAATCATCGCCCTCAAGCGGATGACCGAGGTATGCCATATGGCAGCGAATCTGATGCGTTCTGCCTGTTTCAAGCACAAGACTTACCAGCGTGCAGTCTTTGCCCTTTACAAGGACTTTGTAATGCGTAACGGACGGTGCGCCGTCTGATGTGACCTCTCGCACCATTTTGGAGTCTTTTTTTAACGCTATCGGTGCATTTACAGTGCCGTTTTCATTTATAATTCCCGAGCAGACTGCAATATATGTTTTATTAAGAGCAAATTTTACAGCATTTGCAGTGTATCGGTCTTTGGCAATAAAAACTATACCGGAAGTATCCTTGTCGAGCCTGTTGATTGCACGAAAAGTGAATTCCTTACCTTTGCTCTGCGCATAAAATGCCACAAGATTGGCAAGCGTGTCGCTTTGGTGCTGTTTTACAGGGTGAACAGGCATTGAATACGGCTTGTTTACAATTAAAATATAGTCGTCTTCGTACAAAATGTCAAGCTCGCCCTCGACAGGCTCAATACCGATTTTTTCATCGGGCAGACTGATTTCTACAGTTTTTCCTGCCGACACAGTATCTATCGTACGCAAAATTTTTCCGTCCATCAAAATACCGTCTTTTTCACGCTTTAATCGTGTTATCATTCTTGATGAAAGTCCGCAGAACGAGCGCAGAAAGCTAAGGGCATTCACCTCGTTATATTCGGTTGGAACGGTAAAAATCAGCTTATCAGACATAAATATATCTCCATATCAGAAATACTAAAATACATTGAAGTGCAAAAATTACAGGAATACCAATCATAAATTTCGGATGTTTGGTTTTGTGGCGGATAATCAGCATAGTAATATACATAGACACACTGCCGCCGAGCGCTGAAAGCAAAAGCAAGGTGCTTTCGGGAATTCTCCACTTTCTTTTAATTGCTTTTACTTTATCTGATATTGTTACAATGATTGATACAAGGTTTATCAGTACAAGATAAATCAGTAACAATTGTGAATAAATTTCCATATTACACCTCAAAAGGAAGGATTTAGATGTCTGTAAAAAAACTTGCACCTGTAATTGTATCTGCCGTTCTGCTGATAACCGCCCTTGTTGCACGAGCGTACTCGGTGAAAAACGAAGTAAAACCAACCTCAACCGCAACGGTTGACACTGCCACAATCGACAGTGCAGTCGATGAGCAGCCGAAAAAAGCCGAAAAAGAAATGCGTGGCGTGTGGGTTTCTTACATAGAACTTGATATGCAGAACGAAACGGACAAAAGTGAAGCCTCATTCAGAGAAAAATTTAAAAACATAGCAATCAACAGCAAGAATGCAGGATTTAACACGCTTATAGTACAAGTCCGTCCGTTTTGTGACGCACTGTACGATTCAAAGTTTTTCCCTTATTCGCACATTTTGAGCGGCGAACAGGGAGTAAATCCGGGTTATGACGCACTTGAGGTAATGTGCGAGGTCTGTTCGCAGCTTGACCTTGATATTCACGCATGGGTGAACCCGTACAGAATCAGCACAGACAGCACTCCGCAAGCCTTGAGTGAAACCAATCCGTATGTGATTGACAACGAAATAGGCGAAGAAACCGAAAACGGAATTTTTTTAAATCCCGCAAACAAAATGGCACGAAACCTTATAATCGACGGTGTAACCGAAATTGTAAGGAATTACGATGTTGACGGAATACAATTTGACGATTATTTTTATCCCACGCAAGACAGTGATTTTGACGATACTGAATATGCCGATTATGTGGAAACCGTAGGCGAAATGAACTGTATGTCAATTGACAATTGGCGGCTTGCCAATGTAAACACGCTGATTTGCGATACCTACAGAGCAATTCATAAAATCAGCGATGATGTGGAATTCGGCATTTCCCCGCAGGGAAATATCGACAACAATGCACAGATTTACGCCGATGTAAAAACATGGTGTATCTGCAAAGGTTTTGTGGACTATATCTGCCCACAGCTTTATTACAGCCTTGACAATCCCGCATTGACATTTGAAGATTCCCTCACCGCATGGTCTAATCTTGATATTAATAAATCGGTAAAACTATATGTCGGATTGGCAGGCTATAAAGCAAACAGCGATGCCGACGAGGGCACTTGGCTTTACAGCAACAATATTCTTGCCGACGAATATAAAATAGCTGTTAATAACGAAAAAGTCAGCGGAATTATGCTCTACTCATACTCCGCACTTAAAGACGAAAACGCAAGTACGGAAATTGCTAATCTTACAAAGGCTATGAGCAATAATTTAGATGCCGAAAATCAAACAACAGTACCCATACAGTAATCATTTTCGGCAGATGTAATTTTAACATTCACAATCTGACCGCAGAGATTATCGTTATCTGATATAATATGAACAGGTGTATAATTTTTAGTGTAACCCTCAAGGTAGCCATGGCGCAGGCGCTCTATGAGTACCGACTCGGTCATTCCGACCTGAGTTTTCAAAAATTCGGCTCTTGATTTTGCTACAAGCTCGCCCATTTCTTTGGCTCTCTGCTCCTTGATATTAGGCGCAATCTGATTTGGCGCTTTATCGGCAACAGTGCCTTTTCGTCTTGAATACGGGAATACATGAACCTTTACAAAATCCATAGACGCTTTAAAATCTTCTTCGGTTTCGCCTGCAAAACCTACCATAACATCGGTGGTTATTGAAGAATTGTCAAATGTCTTTCTGATGTTAGATACAATCTTGCTGTACTCGGCGGTATCGTAATGTCTGTTCATTGCTTTTAATGTGTTGTCGCAGCCGCTCTGCAGTGAAAGGTGGAACTGTGGGCAAAACTTAGGTTGAGCGGCAAGCCTTTTTATCATCGGTTCGTCCATTTGCTCCGGCTCAACAGAACCAAGTCTGACACGCTCAATTCCCTCTTGTGCGCACACACATTCTACGGCATCGGCAAGGTTAAGTCCCTCGTCCTGACCGTATGCGGAAAGATTGATACCTACAAGCACAACCTCACGATAGCCGTTATCGGCAATTCTTTTTACCTCAGCCTTGAGCGCCTCAATGCTCTTTGAGCGAACTCTGCCCCTTGCATACGGAATAATGCAGTATGAGCAGAAGCGGTTACAGCCGTCCTCGATTTTTATAAATGCTCTTGTATGCTCGCCGAGAGAAGATATGGATAAATCTTCAAATTTCTCGTTTTTTACAGGGTGCGGTGATATAAAAACATTTTTCATATGATTTTCAATATATTCATAAATTGCGGGAACAAGCTCTGCCCTTTTTGCGTTGCCGAGCACGATGTCGCAATTCTCAAAATTTTCCTGTCTGTCGGGAAAAGCCTGCGGCATACAGCCTGTAAGCACAATAATTCCGTCAGGATTTTCTCTGCGGATTTTATTAATAAGTTTACGGTTCTTAGCGTCGCTTACCGAAGTTACGGTGCAGCTGTTTACAACAGTAATATCGGCAGGTGTGTTTGGCTTGGCAAGTTCAAATCCGTTTTTCAGAAGATCCTCACGCATTGCCTGTGATTCATACTGGTTTACTTTACAACCGAGAGTAATTATATTAAAATTCATACTGATTTTCCTTTTTTTCGTATAATATGTGGATTTTAAAATATTGCTTATTTTGTTATTGAATAAATGTCAAAAAAATGGTATTATAGTGCTGTTATTATTTTAACGAGGTGATATAAGATGTTTAATATTCCGATTACAATTACAAGTCAAAAAGAAATTATGGATGTATTTGAAATTTTCACAAAATTTCCCCACGAAACTATAATGATAAAAAACGGCGATGTCGCCATTGACGGACACTCTATTATGGGATTTTTCTCGTTAGATATTAACAAGCCTGTTGAGCTTGTTTTAAGCTCCGAGCCAACAGAAAGCTTTACAAATGCGCTCTCAAAATATATGGTTGCAGCTTAAATAAAATTTACACATTTTTAAACCCTATGACATTTGCCATAGGGTTTTTGTTTTATCAGGAATTTTTATCAACAGTATGGAACTTCTTTAAGTTACCTGTCTTTTCGCTGCGCTTGTCAAGCTCTGCAAGCACATCTTCAAGAGGGATGTTCTGCTGAACCATCATAACCGTAAGATGATAAATAAGGTCTGCAATCTCATAAACAGTTTCGCTGTTGTCGCCGTTCTTTGCGGCAATAATTGTTTCACTGCACTCCTCGCCTACTTTTTTGAGAATTTTGTCAATTCCCTTGTCAAGCAGGTAACAAGTATATGAACCTTCCTTTGGATTATCTCGTCTGTTTACAACTGTCTGATAAAGTGCTGAAAGAATTTCATTCTCGTTCACTTGTATTCACCCTTTATATATTATTTTAATTGTGTATAAAAACAGGAATGATTGCCTGTGTGACAAGCTGCGCCTGTCTGCTCAACCGTAATAAGCAAAGTATCGTCATCGCAATCTCCGAAAATTTCAATTACTTTTTGAAGATGTCCCGATGTAGCGCCCTTGTTCCAAAGCTCCTGACGGCTTCTTGACCAAAACCATGTGTAGCCTGTTTCAAAGGTCTTTTTCATACTCTCTTTATTCATATAGGCAAGCATAAGCACTTCGCCTGTTGATTTTTCCTGAATAATTGCAGGAATTAAATCTGATTTCACAAAAAATTTATCAAAATCAATATTTTTTTCCATAGTGTTTTCCTTAAATCTTGCTTGTAATTTCAATAGCCTGTTTCAAATCGAGGTTGCCTGTGTAGATAGCCTTGCCGCAGATTGCGCCGTAAACATCAAGCTCCGCAAGGTTAATTATGTCTTTAAGAACAGACACGCCGCCGCTTGCAACTACTCGGCAGTTTACCTCGTGAACAAGGTCGTCAAGCTGCTTTAAATTAGGGCCTGCAAGTGTACCGTCCTGGTCAATATCGGTAAACACAATCTGACCAACGCCAATATCCTCCATACGCTTTGCAAGCTCTATGTAGTTGATTTCCGATTCATCAATCCAACCCTCGGCACAAACCATACCGTTTTTAGCGTCAATGCCAACCACAATTTTGTCGCCGAAAGCCTTTACCGCCTCAATTACAAAGTCAGGATTTTTTACAGCCGCCGAACCCAATATAACCTTGTCGATGCCGTTGTTAAGGTAGCGCTCAATAGCAGCCATATCACGAATACCGCCGCCTACTTCTACCTTAAGTCCGCTCTGCTTTGCCACATCAATGATGAGGTCTGCATTTGCGAGAGTTGCGTCCTTAGCGCCGTCAAGGTCTACCATGTGCATATACTGTGCGCCTGCCGCCTTAAACAGCTCGGCCGCTTTATAAGGTGTGTCGCACACCTTTTCTACTGTTGAGTAATCACCCTTAAAAAGTCTTACGCAGTTACCGTCTTTAATATCTATTGCAGGTAAAATAATCATTTATAACACTCCTTTAGTGGAAAGAGGTTTATTTGAGGTATTTTCCTTTACGGCAAGTCTTAATGCGTGAGCAACCGCTTTATAAATTGCTTCTGTAATATGGTGAGAATTGTCACCGTACAAAGACTTTATGTGCAGAGTAATGCCTGCATTGTAAGCAAGTGCTCTCATAAACTCAACAGTCATTGCACAATTGTACTGACCGCACATTTCCTGCGGAAATTCTGCGTCAAATACAAGGAAAGGTCTGCCGCTTATATCGACAGAGGCAAACGCAAGCGCCTCGTCCATCGGTACATAAAAACTGCCGAAACGGTCGATAGAAGATTTATCTTTTAAAATTTGAGAAAATGCCTTGCCGAGGACTATACCCGTATCCTCAACTGTATGATGCTCGTCAACATACAAATCGCCCTTAACCTTAAGCTCAAGACCAAAGCCTGCGTGTGTGGCAAACGAATTGAGCATATGGTCAAAAAATCCAATGCCTGTGTCAATTGAAATATCTCCGCCCTCAAGACAAAGTGAAAGCTTGATGTCGGTTTCTTTGGTTTTACGGCTGATTTCTGTTTGGCGCATTTTCTCACCTCAAATAAGTTATCTAAACAGAGCCTAAAAGCTCAGTCTATATGATTATATCCTTTTTAAAGACGATTTACAATAAATATTACAAAATTTTAATAATTTCCGTAAATTTAAATCAAATAATTTTTTGACAAAACACTCTGTCAAATCACTATTCATTTTAACTCAAAATCATTTATTCAAAATCAATGTCCTCAAATCTGACTTTGATTGAATTTGCGTGTGCTGTAAGTCCCTCTGTGTCCGCAAAGCGAACTACATCCTGCGCATCGTTTCTTAATGCCTCTTCTGTGTAGCAGATAAAGCTTGATTTCTTAACAAAGCTGTCAACCGAGAGCGGTGAGAAAAATCTTGCTGTACCGCTTGTAGGAAGAACATGGTTAGGACCGGCAAAATAGTCGCCGAGAGGTTCAGGTGAATAGTTGCCGAGGAATACCGAACCAGCGTTGTCGAGTTTGCCTACATACTCCATCGGATTTTCACAGCATACTTCTAGATGCTCCGGAGCAAGCTCATTTGCGAAAAGTACGGCCTGTTTCATATCACTGCACACAATAATCGCACCGAAATTGTCAAGCGAAGAATTTATAATTTCATTTCTTGAAAGGGTCTGAACCTGTCTTTCAAGTTCTTTTACAGTCTGATTTGCAAGTTCTTCGCAGTCTGTAAGAAGAATTGCAGAGGCGAGTTTGTCGTGCTCCGCCTGGCTCATAAGGTCGGCGGCAAGAAACTTAGGATTAGCCGATTTATCGGCAATAATAAGAATTTCACTCGGGCCTGCAATCATATCAATATCAACGGTACCGTACAAAAGTTTTTTGGCTGTGGCAACAAAGATATTGCCCGGACCTACAATCTTGTCAACCTTAGGTACGCTCTCTGTGCCGTATGCCATAGCAGCAACAGCCTGTGCGCCGCCCATAAGGAAAATTCTGTCAACACCCGCAAGTTTGGCGGCTGCAAGAATATTTGGGTTTGGCTTGCCGTTTTTCATAGGAGGTGTGCACATTACAATTTCCTCAACACCTGCAATTTTAGCGGGAATTGCATTCATAAGTACAGATGACGGATACGCAGCTGTACCGCCGGGAACATAGATGCCGACACGCTTCAAACCTCTGATACGCTGTCCCATAATAACGCCGTTATTCTTTGTGGTAAGCCAGCTCTGCTGAACCTGTCGCTTATGGAAATCCTCAATATTCTTTGCGGCTTTTCTTACTGTTTCGATATATTTAGGGTCACATTCAGAAATTACGGCGTCGATTTCATCAGCAGAAATCTCTGCCTTTTCAGGTGCTTTGCCGTCAAATTTAACGGTGTAGTCATATACCGCCTTGTCACCGTTTGTCTTAACATTTTCAATGATTTCAGACACAATCGGAATAACATTCTTGTCTGAATTTTGTGCTCTGCTTTTGAGAAGCTCTATAAAATCGTATTCCTTTTTTCCGTCAGCAATTACAGTAGTAATCATTTTGTTACAGCCTCCAGTTTCTTTTGAAGTTCCTCAATTTCAGCCTTGCGAAGTTTAAGGCTTGCTGTGTTTGCAATCAGTCTTGCCGAAATTTCAGTTACCCACTCAATAACCTCAAGTCCGTTTGCCTTGAGTGTTGAGCCGGTTTCTACAATATCTACAATGCCGTCAGAAAGTCCGACAAGCGGAGCAAGCTCTACAGAGCCTTCGATTTTAATAATTCTGACATCCATATTTTTATCGTCAAAAAATGCACGGGTTACATTCGGATACTTTGTGGCAATAGTCTTTGTGTTGTAGCCACTGTAAAAATCTGTGCCTTTTTTAGTAGCAAGGGCAAATCTGCATTTGCCAAAGCCTAAGTCGAGCAATTCATAAAAAGAATTGCCGTTTTCGAGAATGGTGTCTTTACCTACAACACCGAGGTCGCACACACCGTGCTCAACATATGTAATAACATCGGCCGCCTTTGCAAGCACAACCTCAAAGTCGTTGTCACCGATAGGAAGAATCAATCTTCTGCCCTTATTGATAACCTCGTCGCAGTTGTAGCCGATTTTTTGGAAAAGCTCAATAGTTGTTTTCTCAAGTCTGCCCTTTGTAAGAGCTATTCTTAATGGTTTCATTTAGAAAATCCTTTCGCACTTCAGCCGATTATTTGTACTTTGTCTATACCCATTTTTTCTGCAAAAGCCTTTGCCTCTTCAAGAGTTTCGAGCACGCAGAAACGGGCATTAATTCCGTTTCTCTGCATATCGGCAACGGCATTGATTGCCTCAATCTCTGCGCCGTCATTTGCATATACAAGAACATCGGGTACATCAGTATAGCTTGTGTTTTTGTCCGAGAGCAGTTTTTCTGTGATTGCGTCCGTATCAATCGCAAAACCCGCTGCGCCCATAGGAGCGTCAAATTCAGAAAGGAGGTCATCGTATCTGCCGCCCGAAAGAACTGCGTCACCTATGCCTGAAATATATCCGCAGAAAACAAAACCTGTATAATAATCGTTTCTCTGTACAAGACCGAGGTCAACAATGAGTTTGTCCCCAAGTCCGAGAGTTTTAAGCGAATCGTAGAGTGTATGTAAATAATTGAGTGCGTCAACAGCCTTTGTGCCGCTGCAAAGCTCTGTTGCCTTGTCAAACACTTCGTCACCGCCAAAGAGCGACGGCAAACTTCTGATAGCGGTTACAGCCTTGCAAGGCTCAAGTTTGTCAAGCAGGTTATTAAGAGCAGAATAATTTTTGCCCTCAATGGTAACTCTGATTTTCTCTTTGAAATCCTCGTCAATATCTATTTCACTGATAAGTGCGTTAAATACCTGTGCGTGTCCAAGCTCGATTCTGAAATCGTCAGCTACGCTCATAATAGCTCTGATTGCTGTAGAGAGCACCTCAAGGTCTGCCCTCTTGCCCTTTACGCCGAGCAATTCAACGCCCATCTGCATAAATTCATTTCTTCTGCCCATAAGAGTAGGGTTATTTCTGTACACTGCCTGCTTATAGTAAAGTCTTACAGGCATAATGCTGTTTTTAAGCCTTGACGACACCATTCTTGCAATCGGAAGTGTTGAATCGGGACGCATAACAAGAAGTCTGCCTTTGTTGTCAACTGATTTAAACATTGACTGCTGGTCAATTCCGCTGCATTCCATTGAAAAAATATCGTAAAATTCAATGCCCGGTGTGATTACTTTCTTAAAACCACCCTTTGTAAATACCTTTTCTATTTTGCCGCATACATCGTCCATTGCCGAACACTCCGCAAAAAGAAAATCTTTCATTCCTTCGGGGGTAATTTTTAAATTCTTTTTCATAAAAACCTCTTTATAAAACGCTTTAGTGTGCTAATACGCTAATATAATAACATATAAAAATGTACTTGTCAATTTTTTAACAAAAATATTTTTAATTACAGAGCAGCAAACAATTTTACTGCTCTGCAAAATAAATATTATTCTTTGTCGTCTTTATTATCGTCATCGCTTTCGGAATTTGTATGTTTATCGGGTTTGATAAACTTCAAAAGCTTTTCCTTTTGAGCGTTTTCCTTTTCTTCTCTTATCTTCTTTTGTTCTGTGGCAATCTTTACATAATTCAGCACCTCAAAGTCAAGTGCCTCCTGAGCGATTTTGCCTTTGTTGTCAATAGCGTTTTTAACTCTTTTGCCGATCAGCGTATAAATAACCGCATATATAGGAGTACCTAAAATAAAGCCTACCATACCGAATAAACTTCCGCCGACGATAACGCTGAAAAGTACCCAGAAACTTGAAAGTCCGACCTGACTGCCGATAATCTTCGGCTTGAAAAGGTTGCCGTCAAGCTGTTGAATAACAAATACAATCGCAATGAATATAATCATATCCCACGGACTTTCAAGGAAAAGAATAACAGCACTCGGGATTGCACCTATGAAAGGTCCGAAAAAAGGAATAATATTTGTTACGCCGATAAGAACCGCAATCAATGCGGCATACGGCAATTGGAAAATAGACATTGTAATGAATGTGAGCACTCCGATAAAAGCGGCGTCAATAATGTCGCCAACAAGGAATCTACCGCATTTTGTATCGGTAATATCGACAATCTCATAAACTTTAGGCAAGAATTTTATCGGAATAAACGCAACGGCAAGGCGCTTTACCTGTCTGCACAGCATTTCCTTTGCTGACAGGAAGTAAACGGAAATTACAATACCCATAATAAAGTTATAAATTCCCGCCGTGGTGTTTGTAATCATAGGTAGAAGAGTATCAAACAACACATTTTTTGAGAAATTTGCAATTGTAGTGCCGTTTAAATTATTTGCAATCTCTTTGCCGAGTTGAGCAAAAGAAGCGTCAATATCAATGTTTGCATTATAAGTCTTATTAGCCCAATCGGCAACGCTTGAAAGCCATTCATATACTGAATTAAAATATGACGGCACTCTTTCAACAAGGCTCGAAATATTGTCGCCGATCTGCGGAACAAGAATGGCAATCAAAAATCCGAGTACGGCAATTACCGCCGTATATGTGCAAATTATAGATAACGGTTTGCGCATTTTCGCAAAAAAAGCTTTTTTGTTTTTCAAAAATCCGAATACTTTTGAATAAAAGAATTTGTAAGGAAAATTCAAAATATACGCAAACAAAAATCCTATTACAAACGGTGTCAGAATAGATGCAAACATACAAATTGCGTTCCATACCACACTGAAATTATCCTTTACAAACAGCAAAAATATTGTAAAAAGAATGCAAATCAGTACATTTTTTAATGTAAAAAGTTTTTTCATTTATTACGCCACTCCTTAAAACAATGACATCTGTGAGCTTTCCGGAAGTCCCTCAAGTGCGCCGATATTTTTCAGCGACTCAATAATAGACTTGGAAACCTTTGTCTTTATCTGCATTTCTTCAATGGAAAGGTATGTATTTACCTTTCCCGATTCAGCGAGAGATATTGCGGCGCTTTCGCCAAGTCCGGGAATTGTTGAAAACGGAAGTCTTATTTTGCCGTCCTCAACCTTGAACATTTTAGCCTCGGATTTGTAAATGTCAACAGGCAGAACTTCAATTTCTTGCAAGCATTTCATTTACAATTTGAAGTGTAGCGTACTCCTGATCTTCTTTTGTAGACGATTCGTGGGCGCTTTGCTTTTGCTTTATAAGTTTCATTCTGTTTTTAACAGCCTGATGTCCCTGCATAAGCACAACACCGTCAAGGTTTTCGCTTCGTACCGTAAAGTAAGCTGCGTAATATTCAACAGGCTTATGCACCTTGTACCAGCCAAGACGCAATGTAGCAATCATATATGCGGCGGCGTGGGCTTTCGGGAACATATACTGAATTTTCATACATGAATCAATGTACCATTCGGGAACATTGTTATCTCTCATCGCCTTGAAATGTTCTTCGGTAAGCAATTTTGTCGCATTACCTTTACGGACAATTTCCATTATCTTAAATGCCATACCCGGCTCAAGTCCCTTATGCATAAGGTAAGTCATAATGGAATCTCGAGTACCGATAACGCTTGAAATATCGCAGGTATGATTATGAATAAGCTCCTGCGCATTGCCAAGCCATACACCTGTTCCGTGTGACAAACCTGCAATCTGCAAAAGGTCGGTAAATGTTTTTGGCTTAGCCTCTACCAACATTCCTCGTACAAAGGAAGTGCCGCATTCGGGCAAGCTGAATGTACCTGTTTCTGAGCCTATATCTTCGGGAGTTACACCGAGAGCTTTGGTTGATGTAAACAGGCTCATAACCTCGGGGTCACTCATTGATACTTTCATAACGGGAATACCCGTATAAAGTTCAAGATAGTGATAAATTGTCGGAACATCGTGTCCGAGCTCATCAAGTTTTGTAATTGTATCGTGAATAGAATGGAAGTCGAAGTGAGTGGTAATATTGTCGGACTTCATATCGTTTGCAGGGTGCTGAACAGGACAGAAGTCGTAAACTTCGCTTGTTCTCGGTACAACAACCATACCGCCCGGGTGCTGACCCGTTGTACGCTTAACGCCCGTACAGCCGAGAGCA
>ERZ773118.1085-NODE-1085-length-18696-cov-3.24392_pt1 | contig 18696 bp, 21 predicted proteins | sample MGYA00580562_ERZ773118 | MGnify/ENA primary metagenome ERZ773118 (study PRJEB29015, sample SAMEA2737878) | human gut metagenome | biome: human gut; feature: human-associated habitat; material: faeces | place: China | collected 2012 ... | reverse complement strand
TAAATATCGTAGCTGATGTTTCTATCAGCTGAGTCTGGTGAACCATTTAACAGAAACCATAGACCTTTATGGTCTATGGTGGTTCACGTAGTAGAGGATATTTTCTTTTTGGATTTAACTATCTAATTCCTCCGAATACTTCTTACAAAATCTATACAACTTATTTTCCTCACGAATCATTTGTAAATATTCAACTAAATTTAATGCCCCATAAAGAAAAATTACCCCACTAAACACAAGTGTCAAAACACCTATTTTAGTTACTTTTAAATGTTTATAATCCATAATTCATTCCTCATTTCTTTTTATATTTTGTAAAGGATTTCCATTTAACTATTAGTATTTTATTTTGACAACTCCACACCAAATGGAATATATTTTAGATGCAGATTTTTTTGTACGAGTTTTTCTATTTCTTTATTATTAGGATTATTTTCTAAGATATTTGCTAACTCTTTTGTTAATTCCTTTGAGGTGGTTTCTGCTTCACTATACATAAGAATACCAAATATATATGTCTTTCTACATACTAATAATGCTGAAGTATAGTTTTCTTTTATTAGAGTTTGTAATAAATAATTTTCTTTTTCTAAATGTTTATACTCGTCTTTCCAAAAATGATATTTCTCATCAGCATCAGTTGACTCAAGTTCAAAACACTTATCTTTTAATTTCAAATATTCATTTTCAATTTCTTCTAATGAATCTATCTCCTCTTTTGTTAAATTTTTATTATTTTTTATAATATCCGAAATATTGCAATAATATCTCACTATGCTGACCTCCATGTATTATTTTAAATATTGTTTAACTATCTTTGAATATTCCCGTAAGTATTTTATGTGATAGGGGATTTGCGTATTTTTAGTGTTTACTTGAACGGGGATTCGCGCTTCTCTTATTTTTTCGTTTTCATCAATAAACATTCAATGCCTTTTGAATAATGTTTATCAAACCAGTGCCATATATTTTCCTTATATTCTCCTTTATCAAATATAAACCAATCATCACTAAGAACTAGATTGTGATATTTATCTTCAGTGAATAAAACTTCTTCAAGTTCTTTCCATTTTCCTTTAATGTAACTATCAGTTAAACGCTGATAAGTAACATCATGATACTTATGTATACAACCATTATCTATATCATATTTTGCGGAATAAACTTTCATATGAACGAACATCATTAATCCATCATCGACTTCATCTTCCATAGCTTCGTCTAATTCTAAATAATCTTCGTCATTTTCTGCGATATTTCTTACTTCGTCTAGCATTTCATTCAATGACATTAGATGAAAATCACCTTCATGTCCTTCAGATATAATTATAATATTTTTTTCCATCTTTCTTTTCCTCTATCTTTCTTTATTTTTAACTAAAACGCAGTTACGACTTGGGATAAGATAAATCTTCCCATCTTTTGTCTTGATTTGAAGTTGGTCGTCATCATATCGTACTGAATCAATCTTCAACTCTACAACCTCATCATTTGGCATTCTCACTATTGCTTTATCATAAGAGGTATTGAAGGACGTGGCACAACCTGTTAAACCAAATAATGTCACCAAAGTAATTCCACATAATACTAATTTCTTCATATTTCTTTTCCCCTGTAAATTATTTTTTAATCTTGTATTTCTTCAACATCACTAGGTTTCCATCCAGAAATATTCCCAGATTCTATAATTTGTTGAGAACTCATCATTAAAACCTTATCAAAAGCTTCTCTTTCACTTTCAGCATTTACATGTACAAAACCTGTAGCGGTTACAGTAACCATATATTCACGACATTCTTTTTCGTTCATGTATAATTCATCTACAGTAAGTGGTGCTACCCCATACCAAAGAGTAGGTTCATCAGCATTGTCATACCATGTTAAGCCTTTTGCGTTATCATATTCAAAATAAAATACATTTGGATTTCGACCATTAATAAGTGCTAAATTTTGCCACTCACGATAGTTTTTTTCTTCAAATATATCAAACCCCAAATCAAGTAATTTACTTTTTAACTTTTCATATTCTGCTTCATTTTTTACTTCTACAACATTTTTGGTTGATAAAAAATCAATAATCTTATAATCACATTTCATACTAATCAGTCTCCTTCTCATCTTTATTTATTCTCAATACCGCCTTTTTAAACAATTCATAATTGTCTTTATCATGAACTAATTCTAATGCTACTTTTAAGATATTTTCAGAATACCATCCTTCAGGTGTATCATCTCCAGCCATTCTATAAACCAAGATATTATTGTAATTATTTATATCTCTAACCAATAATCCTTGTTTCACTGCAGTATCAATTTCTGAAATAATCTTTAAGAAAAATGTATGCTTATCTTCATTTCTTTTTAAATCTTCAGTTTCCTCATATTTTTTTAATATATCATTTGCTAAGGCAATATTATGGCAATCATAATATTTTTTACAGTTTGCTTCACACCAACTCATCGTATTGCTAGTGCATCCACAAATGTTAGACATATCAACATCTGTTCCGTTATTTAAAACTGCTTCAAATTGATAATTAAAGTACTTCATAATAAATCATCCTTTCTTTATAATCGAATATTTAGTTATCGAATTATAGCATATACAATTATTTTTACAAATATTTATTACGTGCATTTTATATACATTTGTTATATTTTTCTAACTTTTTTACACCAACAGCATCGACGACTTTATGTCGTCTAATTAAGTTAGCTTCTCACAAAAAAACAAGAGCTTACGCTCTTGTTTTTTATCTAAGTAAAATATTCCAATTCTGTAATAATCTTCTAATACTATCTTCTATATTATCATAATCTGACCCAAAAATAATAGCTGGGTTATCCGAATCTTTTTTTTCTTCCAAAAAATCCTCGAAAGAATCTATTATCTGCCCTAAAAATTCCATCTCCAAATAACTTGGAATTGGAACCACTTTGACAAAACTATTACAAGACTTTGATTTTTCAAAATCACAAAACATTCTAACAAAATCCATATCAGTATGCCGATTTTTTGTTTGCATATTATCAGTTTTTTTGTTTCTAATCTTTACAAATTCGTTACTGTCTTTAAATTGTGCAGTAGGGGGCGTTGTTAGTTTCTTTTGTGGTGTAGCTGTTTTCTCTTCCATATTTATAATCTTTAACATACATTCTTTAACTGCATCATCCCAACCTCTAGTGTATTCATCAGGAGAATGGACTCCTCTCATTCCATCTAATAAGTTTAAAACTTCGTTTTTTTCTAGCATCTTATATGTCTCCTCTAATTATTTTTTAAATAGTTTATAATCTTGTCTTTTGAGTAATTCCTTAGCACTATCTTTATGTATGAAACTAAAAAACCAACAATTCGACAATTTCATCATATTGTCCAATATCTATACGACTGTATAAATCTAACGCTTTGATAATTTCGTTTAATTCATTTAGTGTTACTATTTTTTCCATATAATATCCTCTATAACTTTTAGCTATTTCCAATTTGTTTTAACTTTACCATCCGGATGAATGATAATATTAGAGTAACCATCTTGATAATTATTATTAATTTGCTGATACATGTCTCCTAATGTAACTCTTGCGTGTTTCCCATGATAATCAAATGTAGCATAAACAAAAAAGTCTCCAATGCGGAAGGTTTTTATTTGAATTTCTTGGTCTTTTTGTAGTTCATTCCAGATGGTAATATCATAATTATGTTTCTTCAGACTGCTCATGAATCTGAATGAAAATTTGCCACATTCTTCAGTATCCATTATATTTTTGATATATACAAGATTCATTTTTGAATCTGAAAGAACGGTCTGATATGTACTGTGGGGAAATAATAATATCTCCGGTTTGACATAATCATTTATTGACAGATTGATATTTACTCCGGGTATATATGCGATTGCAGGGTCATAGCCGGATGTATTAACACTAATAAATATATTTTTGCTATGTTGTTTAAATGTATCTACAAGTGCCACAACATGGTCTGTATAAAGCCCTGGTTCTCCGCCTGTAATCGTTAGGCGAGCATTTGGATGTTCGCTTAGGACTCCTTTAAGGGATTCAATTTGTTTTTTAAAATCTTGATTTCCTTCCATAGGATTTTGACGTTCCAGACAAAACGGGCAGTTATAAGGACACTCTTGTGTTGTGATAAGCTGAATGTTAATACGTTCATATAGTGGACGCCCTAATGATGTTTTATATAATCGGTTTTTTAACCGGTATTCCAAATCTGCTTTCATCTGCTCTCTTATCCATTCATAATTTGGTATAAATGGAATAAAATCAAATTTTCTTGTCATAGGCATCTGCTCCTTTTTTGATGTTTTCTAGTTTTGTAAAGTAATCTTCAGATACTACTTCATAATTGTTTTTAATTTCATTTATCGTTAAAGATACGTCTAATATTCCCCTAAAATGCCCAAGAGCTTTCATCGAGGTATAAAAATTAGAGCTTTGAAAAGAGTCATGTTGTGAAAAAAATGGCCAAGATTTTAGACAGTCGATTTCTACTTGAGTTAATTTGTTAGTTTCTTTGCGGTCTCTTAATAACCATTCAATAAAGTTTTCTGATTTCCCGTTAAACTCCTGTAAATGTGCATTGGAAAATACTCTAAAAGCATCCGAAATCCGGTCCACAGAATAAGGGGATTCATTGTCTTTTATTAGGTTATTAATTTCATCTTTATAAAATTCAAGATTTGTCATTGTATTCCTCCTAGTTTTTTTAAAGTTTTTTACAAAAATTGATTCGCATATTGCACTGGAAAGAAACGGTTTTCTTCAAATTTCCCAATCCACCCAAAAGTACAAACTCTTATCTTTTTATTTTTACTTATTTCTTTTATAAGATATACAGATTTATAAATACTATCATAAACCCACATACCAACTTTCAAATCTTCAAATTTGTATGGTTTAGGATTATAGACATCGCTCAATTCACAATCTAATGAATAAATTGTTCTTTCTAGTTCATTACACCTGTCAATCAGTTCAAAATTATTTTCGATTAATTCCTTAAACGCATCATATATAGCAGGACAAGTCTTTACTCCATAATCTAAGTGCGTTAAATATTCTTCTTTGCTAAGCATCTTCTTTCAACCACTCTTTCCAATCGTTTACCTCTTCGTTGATAAATGTGTAGTCAATACCACATGTTTCTTCAAATCCAAACAAATCATCATTGTCATCGATATGTAACACTTCAAAACCCTCATTAGATAATTTATCAATCAATACTTCATAATCATTATATAAATCTTCGTGTTTATCTAAAACCCAATCAAAAACATCTAATTTATCTTCTGGCACAATTACATCTATAAATACATCCCTTATATACTTTTCTGTAATTTGCACTCTTAGTTTATTACTCATTAAATCCACCTCTCAACAACCATCTTTGTCCTCATCAAACAATCCATATAATGGTAGCCAATATAATTCGTCTTTATCGTTATAATTTTGAATTGTATTAACATAACCATTTATTTCATCTTGATACACATTCTATTTGTTTGTTTGAATTGATAATTCATACAAAGCTTCTTTTACTTCTTTATTTTCTATCATAACCATCCTAACTCCCTCATTTGTTGATTAATTGCTTCTAACAACTCTTTTTCAATAATACAACCGCCTACCTTTTTAAACACTTGTTTTTCATAGTCATAATTATAAAGTTGAGCGTAGAACCCTTTGGGTATAAAATAAACTTCTCTTTTAATACAATTTGCGAAAACGGCTTCATATTTTATTTGAGCGTGTTCGCTGTTATTTTGATTTATACATAAAACTTGTTTAAATCCTAATTCCTCAAACATTTCTTTAGCACTTAATTTTGTTAGATTCTCAATAATTTTGTATTGTTTTTGAATTTTATTCATTTTCGTATTTTCCTTTCATTTTCAATATTCATACATACTCTTTCACAATGAATCCAAGTAGTTTAATTCTTCCTGTAAAAGACACAGAAGTCCCACATATTCATCTCTAAGGCTTTCATCATATTCAATTTCAATTTCGTTTTTTAAATATTCAAGCTTTTCCTCAAGATTCTGCTTTCTCATTTCCTTTTCGTAATCCTCTTGCGATTGATAATAAGGATAGTCTCCAATAGTCATAGGATTTTCAACATATTCCATTTTTAACTCCTTTCTAATCGTATATTTTAGCTATTTAATTATATCATATGTTATATATTTTACAAATATAATGTGAGATTTTAGTATGTTCTAAAAAATAAAAAAGCTCTAAAGAGCTTTTTTAGGTATCACAAGGACTAGTAATTATTTTTCTTTACACTCCAATCCATATGATTTCATATTTTTAATAGAATCTTTTAAACTTATCTTTATAATTTCGTTATCCTTTAAATCTTGTTCGTTTATAGAGAGTCCTATTAGGGTCAATGTGTCTGAATCCGCTTTAGAGCAATCAATTTCTAAAGTTTCAACAACCTCGCTATTTTTTTTATTGTATGAGTAATTGTATTTTAAACCTTTGTATTTTTCATAGCTTTTTTTAAGTTCCTTCGATGCATTTTTAAATTCCTCATTTGAAATATCCATTCCCTCAAGTTTCGTTGTTTCCTTTTGTTCAACTTCTTTAACATATCCATCTTTAGATACAAAAGTCATTTGCAATGATGAGGTTAATCCTGATGAATTTTCTTCAGGAATAGTACATACAGTTTCCACTGTTTTTGAACAACCTGTTAAAAATAATAAAGGCAAAATCACTGCTATTAGTTTTTTCATAAAATCCTCCTAATTAGTAAGTATATAAACCACCGATAAGATACAGCCAACAACTGTTACTAAAATAAATAGTGAATTAACTGTTTCTGAGACAGCATCTTGGCGCATCATATAAATTGATATAAATGATAATACGATAAAAGATGTAAGATAAATTATCGGACTAGCCAACATCTATTAAAATACTGGAAAACATCTTTTATATATACTTTTATTATATAAATAATCTTTTATCATATATTACCTCCGTATTTTATGTGCGCGTATTATAGCATATCATTATCAATTTTCAAAGTTGATTTTCCAGCATTATAAATAAACAAAAAAAAGACGATTACTCGTCTTCTAAGCATGAAAATATTTATTTGTCCATCTATAAAAGATATTATAAATTATATCTTTTATATATCTATTACATTGTGGAGTAATTAATTTTTTTGTTTTAATATTCCAAATAAAAACACCTTTTTTGGTATTCCATTTAAATTCCACATCATTAAATGATGCATCTAAACTTAAAGCTGTTACATCCTCAATTTTTAAGACTGTAATTTGGGCATGATGTAACTTACTGCATAATTCTTTTACTGCGTGTGGAGTATTTTGATACATTTCTGGGATTGTCATGATTGCTTTAATTCTCCTTTCTTTATAATCGAATAATATGTGCGCGTATTATAACATAGAGAATCATAGCTTCAAGTTTATTTTTTATTATTTTCAAATTACTATAAATTGAGATTAAATATATACTTTAACGGAAATACTACGAGCGAAATTAAAGGGAAATAAAAAGTATCTTTAAAAAATACAAATATAGACCACATGCTAAAAATTAAAAAAGAATATTTCAAATTTATAAATATATTAATTCATAACAAATATGTGGGGGAGGGGGAATTTGTTTTTTCTTTGTTTACTGCAGATTGATTATCAATCCTTGTAACGAAAAAACTTTAAAACACCTTTTAAACATTTTCTAAAAGATTTTTTAAAGAATTTTCGTCGATAACTTTAAAATTTTCTAGGTCTTATATTTGTATCTTTACAGGTAAGTAATGTCCTAGAAATTTAAAAGGTGAATCCAAGTTTGTTATGGTTATAGGTATCTGATTTTTGGCATTGTCAACGCAACTAAATAAATACTTTAACGAAAAATAAAATCCATAAACAAAACTCAAAATTTTAAATTATTAAAATTTTTTTAATATACTCTTAAAAGTGTATTTTGAGTTTTTACAATAAGAGACTTGGAAAAAACAAAAAAGTTCATGGAATATGGGTGGTGATTGAGATTTCTCTCTGTAGTATAATTATAAAATCTCGTCTAAGAAATTCCAAACTTTATAAACTAAATTTTAAGTTTGTATCTTATAAGGGGTTGCCAGGGTTCTTTATAGGTGTTAATGAGGAAAGATTTTTAAATCCTGATTTGTGGAAATAAAACAAAATATACAAATAAAATACCTGGAAAAGAAAAAAGCTCAAAACATAAAGTTTGAGCCATTAAGTAAATTTCAAAAATACTTTAATTTTTTATATTGTCGGAATTTGATTTTTTAGTTTTAAAAATGTTGTCAATATTTCTATAATAATGATTTACTTCTTTGGGGTTATTATACTGTACCTTTTTAATTAATTTTACAGCTTTAGTCCAAAACTCCTTTTCTTTTTCATATTTAATATACTTTATAGAAAAACGCACCAAAATGAAGAAAGATAATAAAAATAAGAACTGAGAGGGTAAAGCATAAACTCCATAGCGAGTTTCCGCTGAAAAATATCCATATGTTCCAAAAGCTACAGAAGTAAAAATAATCAAAGCAAATAAAAATGTATTTATTTTGTTTTGTTTATTATTTAAATAAAAATCAATTTCATCATCGGGATTATCATAAATATACTTTACAAGTCTAGTCTGATATCCATCAATTTTATCACAATCTGATACGATTCTATCTTTTAATTTTTTTTCTGAATAAAACATTCTATTTCTCCTTATAAATTGTACTTCTCCAATCCTCACTATACCAATTATAACATATAATAGAGAAATTGCAAATTGTCATATATTTATTAAAGAAATAAAAACTAAAACTTTCTTGTTATAAAATGCCATTTTAAAGAAAGTAAGAAAAACTAAGAAAAAACAATATAAAAACAAGAAAAAATCAATTTTAACCATAGTATTGAAAAATCCTCAAAAAAGACCAAAAAAAATTTAAAAATATTCGTTTTTTTAAATATTCTTATAACCTTATCTCTAAGAGGAACAGGGTCGTATGTCTCAGAAAAAAAAGAGGATATTTAATCCTCATTTTGAATCATTGAAACCCATTTTTCAAGTTTTTCATATTCACTTTTAAGATATTCAAAAACAATTTTGATATTTTCTTTTTGGGCGGTATTCAGTTTGATATTCTCGTTTATCTTTGTCATTTCTAAGCCATCAGAAGTAATTTCAGTTATGGTATCATAGAATGATTCTACTTCAGAAATACGTTTAATATTTTTTGCTGTAGATTGCAGTTTTTTAATTAAACTAGTGTAATCAATCTTAGTTTTTTCTTGTTCAGTTTCTTCATTATGCAGCTTTTTGTCTTCTTTAATTGCATTTAAAACTTCTTTATCATCAGAATTTACTGCTAAATATTTATCAATAATATTTAATTTTTTCTTCTCTCTCTCTGTTGGAATTAAAGAAGAATCATTAAGAACATTATTAATTTCATCAGCAATTTCATCTTGTTTTCCACTTAAAACATCAGACTTTATATTGTATTTTTTTATAATTTTACTAATACTAGTCATGCTTATTTCTCCATTTTGGAAAAGGGTTAACAGCTTTTCTGTGCTTTTTTCATACACCATGACGTACCTTTTAACTTGAGCAGGAGATAGATTTATATTAATTTCCTTAAATTTTTTTGATATAAACTCTCCTTTATTAGTACCTCGAAAAGATGGATTAATAAGCTTTTCTTGTATATCATTTGCTTGAATCTGGTCTAAATAGTAGTCAATATGTAACAAAACATCTGTTACGGAAATATTTCGCGTTTCAAAGTTGGTTGCTTTATATAAAGAATCTATCTCATCTTCAGTAGCTCCTTCGGGTAATAATTGGGATGGAATACTACTATATCTTCTTATCTTTTCTTCATTATTTAATAATTTGTACTTTGATAATAAATATTTGTATGCAGCAAAACGTCTATGTCCAGCAACGATTTCATAGGATACATTAGATATTTCTGTCACATCATCTCCATCATGAAGATTAAAACTCTTTTTTAGTGGTCTTAATATTATTGGTTGACCTAGTCTGACTCTATCTATACTTTCTGCTAAACTTTCTATAGAAACAAGTGGAAACTTATTATTTTTCATTTCCCTGATATCTGATAAATCAATTAATTCTTGTTCCAAAACATCAAGTTCGCTTGCAGTTTTATCGTCATTATTAATTAAACCACCACTAGTACCATTGAACAAATTGTCAGTGACAGAAGTTTTCTTTTGGACGGCACCAATTGATTTAGTTTTAAGAGCCATAATTATTCTTCCTCACTTTCTAAACAAGCTATACGTTTTAGTAGTTCTTGTGTAACTTTTCGATATGCTATTGCAGCTTTATCTTTTGGTTTTTGTGATAATAATCTTCCTTCGATAGAAGATTTTCTTGCTTCAATTGAATCAGGAATAGGGGTTTCAAAAATATATCCAATGTCATCAATGTCAAAATCATTTTCTAATATGCCAGAGATAGCAGTATCAACCATACGTTTTGATTGGAACATTTGTTTTAAAACACCAATAATTTTAAAATTTGGAGTAAATTTTTTAATATCTTCTAGTCGAGAAATGGTTTGTTTAACACCGTTAATAGCAAAATAATCCATTGAAGTCGGAATAATTAAATAATCACTTGCATTTAAAGCATTCATATTAAGTATTCCTAAACTTGGACAACAGTCAATAATAATAAAATCATAATCAAATCTTTTTTTAATTATATCTACTACACTTGCTAATAAAGCACGCGAATTGGGTAAATGTTGATTAATAAAGGCCGTATCCATTGTAAAAGACAACTCACATAATGATAAATCCATACCAATAGCAGGTAAAATATCAAAGCCAAATTCTTTTTGTTCTTCTCCCCACTTACCAAAAATTACTTTACCATTTTCATCTTTTTGCATCTCTTTTACTATATAAGTAGGACGTTGAATAACTTTAGCAATATGAGATGCAGAGAAAGTGTTAGTTCTACCTTTAACTAAATATGGGAACAAAATAGAACCAATATTAGGAGTTCCATCAATTGGGTCATCAATTTCTCCTAGTTGTCCGTAGTCTACATTTAATGCAATACTGGCATTATTTTGGGGGTCAAAATCAATAACTAAACACTTGTAACCAAATTGTGATAGGTTATAAGCTATATTAGTAGAAGTAGTTGTTTTACCTACACCGCCTTTACTTGAAAAAACAGAAATAACACGAGGTCTTTTTTCTAGCTCTACAGTCTTGTTTTCTTCCATATTTTATCTTCCTTTCTTCGTACAATTTCACAGGGTAAATTATACTATAAATTCATTTTAAAAGCAAAAAACATAAAAAAAGAGATGCCTTGCATCTCAATATAACATTTTTCTAGCTAAATAATTCCAAAATAAAACTAGTATTGTCGTTATTGCTCTTGCCAAAAGGGCATTTAAAGCAATTAAATCAATAAAAATAATCATTAAAATAGCAGTTATTACCAAACCAATCAATCCAATTATTCCATAAATTATAAATTCATGTTTATACTTAGATGCTTATGTAAAAACAAATTCCTTAGATAAAATAAAGTTTGTTATTAACCCTATAATAAATCCACAAGTAGTAGCAAGTAAATAATTTATGCCTAAACATAAGTATAATAGGGCGTAAGTACCCCAGTCTATAACTGTTGAGCATCCGCCCACCAAACAATATTTAATGAATTTTTCTATATTATTTTGTTTCAAGATACTCTTTTTCGATATTAACTGCCCAAATTCTTTGCTTATTATTCGTTTCATCCAAGATTTCTTCAGCACAATAGAATCCTGTCAACATAGAATGGTCCATATTGTTGTATCGATGCTGTCCATTTCTACCAATACAATATAAGTTTTCGACGTTATTAATATAGTTAATTACTTTATCAATATGTTCATAGCTATCAAAATATGCTGGATATGCCTTTTTAACTTGTTCTCTATGGGAATCTAAAATATCATCTGTTGAATCTATTAATTGCATCTTGATTAATTCCTTACTAACAAATTGTAGCATTTCTTCTTCGGTCATACTCCAAAATTCATCATTTTCATTACAAAAATATTCCAATCCAATCCATATTTTGTTTTTATTAGAGACTAAATAGGGAGACCAATTATTAAAAATTTGAATTCTTCCTAGTTTGATATCGGGTTCTTGGACATATATCCAACAATCAGGGACTATATTGTTTACTGTTTTGATTTTGGTTTTATTTTGAATTTTTAATTTATCTACTAAAATTCCCATTGTTACAAAATCACGATATGGTAGTTGTTCGGCTATCTGAAAAACGTCTAAAGGGATATTACTCATATTGACAATTAAATCTTTTAAAGGCATAGAGCTAATAAAAATATCTCCTTTTAATTCCACTGTCTGACCCAAGTATTTACATTCTAAACGAGAAATACGGTTATTCTCTTTTATAATTTTTTCTACTTTGCAGTTAAGATAAATTTCTCCGCCCATATCTGTTATTTTTTGAGCAACTTCCTCCCACATTTGTCCTGGTCCATATTTTGGATACATAAATTCCTCAATTAAAGATGTTTCTTTTTCTTTATTTATGTTTAACATATTTTTTAACAAGGCAAAAACTGATATTCCTTTTACTCGTTGAGAACCCCATTCTGCATCAATTTGTGTTGGATGCCGTCCCCATAATTTTTCAGTATAATCTTTAAAAAACATTGAATATAGCTTTTCCCCAAAACGATTGATATAAAAATTTTCAAGGTTTTTTTCTGGCTTTTTTGATATGCATGTTTTTAAATAATCTATTCCGACATTAAAGGTTGTCTTAAATCCCATATTTTTAATGGTATTATAATTTAAGGATATCGGATAATCAAAAAACTTTTTATCATAGTAAATTCTTGAAACTCGCCTTCTTATTAACGAAACCTTGTCTTCTTCTTCAGGATTTGGGCCTTTTTTATAATCTTTAATCCTATTTAGAAGAATTTCATCACTTGCTAGAGCCCCTTGGATAGGAAGAATTTTATTCCAAAAATCATTTACCTCCTGATTTTTTGAAAAGAATCTATGTCCTCCTAAATCCATTCTATTTCCTTTATAGTTTATTGTTTTGGAGATTCCTCCAACTTGTTTATCTTCCTCAACAATTACAACTTTATAATCTTTTTTTGCTTCTAATAACCTATACGCAGCGCTCAAACCCGCAGGTCCAGCACCAATAATTACAATTTTTTTCGTCATCATTCCTTTCTCTCCGTGATATTTTAATATTTTTTTATTTGATATAAGATATATCCATCATCTTCAACAACAGCCTCATATCTTTCATCTTGCATTAAATGTTTTTTCATATATTTGTCATTGTTATTTTCCACTATTAGGTGTGTAAATCTATATTTATTCATGAAATCTTTGTAACTTGAATTATTACTTATCAAATTTATATATTCAATATATACATCTTCGCAATTATTATTAGCTTTTAAAAACACTTCAGCACGTGGGTCAATAAATGGGTGGAATCCATAAAACTCAGCATGTCCACCAGTATTATAGTCAGTATATAAAACGATATTGGACTCTTGATATTGCTTTATATAATTAAATATTTTTTCATACTCGGGAGTTGTATTTAATAAAGAATGATACGATATTCCCCCCATAACTCCATGTACAAAAATAAAAATATAAATAATAAAGTTTAATAAATAATTTTTTTTACAGTTTCGCGAAGAAACTTCAACAGAATTTATTGATTTTAAACAATATCCTAGCTCGCAAACTATACCAATTATAAAGAATATTAGGTTTCTACGATTTAGCAACAACATAATGAACGTGCCCAAAACCATATAAATATATCTTAATTTAAAATTTTTAGTTTTAGTAATAGCTCTTGTAAAAAACACAAAAATCACTAACACAAAACTAATTATTATAAAATTCCAAGCATATGGGGAATAAAATAATGCTTTCATTTCACCTACATAGTTTGATATTTCAGGTATTCCGTATGATTTAAAAACATAAAACATTGCTTTTGTTCCATAAGGATTTATAATCCCCATAAAAAACATTAATAATACTGCTATAAAAACTGGTTTCTTGTTATATTTATCATGTATGTAATACCTTGTTTTAATAAAAGGAATTTGTATCATATCTACTAAGTAGGGCAAGAACAAAACAAATAACATAAACCATATCGAAGCATGAAAATTAATCAATAGTACTGATGCTAAAGGGAGTAAATATAAATATTTTTTATTATTTGTGGCAATATATGCCTCTAAACCATATATGAACAACAGTAAAAAAACAGTTGAAAACACATAAGGTCTTGTTGTTATGAATAAAGAAAAAAATACAAATAATATTGCTGTGTACACTATAGATAATTGTTTGTTTTTGCATATTAAATTAATAATTTTAAAAATTAAAAAAGCAATTATGCATGCAGTAAAAGATACAACTATGATGACTCCCAACATACCAAATGTATCATATAAAAAACTAAACAGCAGGGCAACTGGCCACTGCTGTACAATAATGTCAAAATTTGTATGGAAAGTTAGCATCTCTTTTGTAATAAAACCAAAGTTTTGAACTACTCTTCCACTTGATATTAAAAACCATAAGTCATTATTGGGGGAACACAATGCTATTGCTGTTGCTATGATGTGAATATAAAAAAATTTTATATTTTTTTTAATAGTTTCTATATAGTTTTCCTGCTTATCTTTCATACAGAACAGAATTAGAAAAATACTTATTAATAACCCTATATTAATATAGAATAGAATTGTTGACCTCCCTAATAAATAACTTATTATTTATAGATATTTATTAAAAAAACAATTATGTTTTAACTCTCTGCTGAAGAAGAAGCTAGAATTGCTCTTCTTCTAAAAGAACCAACCGTTCTTAAGATTGTGGCATAGCCACCGACAAAGAACAACTTCTTTGCATAATGCACGGAACACCTCCGATACATAAACAGTTTTAACCTCCATTCCACTTAGGAATTTTGGACTACTCGTAATCATATCCATAACTAGAACTATAAATAAGATTTCTCTATAAACGTTTTCTAGTATGTTTCCACTCACCAGCTGTATCGTCGTTATATTTTTACTTACACCGAAGAAAGATACGCCTTAGAAAGTTCTTCATGGTATCCTCAAAAAGAATCTCATAAAAGAAAGCAATCCAAACAAATAACTAACCAGTGCCAGCCTTGAGTGAATTGCTTCCCAAATATAAGTCTTTTGCGGGAAGACTTAATGCATTTGCGACCTAATATCTTAATTTGGGTTCCGCATTCCCATTTTAAGATTTTCGGTCATGCGGTGTGAATTTCATGATTGCGGTATCACTAATTCGCGCGTATTATAGCTCAGTTTTAATTCAAAGTCTATATGATTTTATCCGTTTTTTCAAAAAAATAAGAGGCATTAAAATGCCTCACTTTTAAACAATTATATAATCAATATTATACTCTTTTAAAATAACCTTTGATTTCTCAAGATTAATTTTGAAAGGCAAAATCCTGATTTTAGTTCTTTGCGTATCAACCACAATAACTTCACTTATACCGTTATTTGATGATAATTTCTCTACAAATTCTTTATTGATATTAGAATTATTGTGTATATATACTTTTGTCGGTGAATCTATAATTTTAATGCTTGATATTATTAATGAAAACTTATCCTCACCATCTTTGTTTTCATGTTGGAGCTTTCCATCAAAAATTACTGGCAAATTCACAAATTTCAAATAATTATTTTTTATTTTTTCAAAGTCTTTTGGAAAAATAACTCCCTCTAACTCACCTGTCTCGTCTTCAAGAGATAAAAATGCCATTTGGCTACCTTTTTTTGTTGTTATTTGTTTAATATTTTTAATAATTCCTAATACCGATACATAACTATCATAATAACTTTGGTCTATCTTTATATCGGCTATAGCCGTTTTTTCTTGATATAAATTTCTATATCCATCTAAAATATGTCCGCTTAGAGAAAAATGTATTGCTTCTTTTTCATTTGAAACTAATTTATCTAAAGGGTATTCATATCCGTCAAAATAATTATTTGTAGATAGTGACAGTACAAATTTATAACCTAATAAATTAATTCTCTTTTTTGCTTTTTCATATTCTAATAAATTTTCAAGTTCTTTATTTAAGGCCAGTCTTGTCCCATAATTATCAAAAGCTCCAGAATTAATCATAAAAGTAAGAGTATCTTTTCTTAATTGAGAAATATTTAATTCATTTAAAAATTCCTGAAATGATGTTAAGCTCTTTTTGTTTTTTCTCGAGCACTGCTTAGCAAATTGTTCACCAACATCTTGAATAGCATTAAAACCAAAACGAATGCACATTTTTCCATTTTTATTTTCAAGTGTAAACTTATCTTCGGATTTATTGATATCTGGGGGCAATACTTCTATTTGCATCTTTTTACACTCTGATAAAATTGCAGCTACCTTATCTTTGTTTTGTGCTGCTACAGTTAAATTGGCGGCCATAAAAGCTTCTGGAAAATGAGCTTTCAACCATCCAGTCTGATATGAGACATAGCTATAGGCACATGAATGTGACTTATTAAAACCATACTCTGCAAACAATTCTATTGTATCATAAATTTTACTACTGGTTTCTTCTGCAACATTTATTTTTTTACATCCATCAACAAATTGTTTTCGTGCTTTATCAAGATAATCTTTTTCTTTTTTACTAATTCCTCTTCGTAAAATATCTGCCTCTCCAAGTGAAAAACCAGCCATTTTTTGTACTAGTTGCATAATTTGTTCCTGATAGACAAGAATACCAAATGTTTCTTCTGCAACTTCCTTAAAAAGTTCATGAGGATAATCAATTTTATTTGGAAATTTTCTTCCTTCAATATAGTTTGGGATATAATCCATTGGTCCCGGTCTATATAAAGCACAAGCCGCATTTAAGTGTTCAAGAGAAGTGGGGTGCATTTGTTTTAATAAGTTTTTCATGCCAGCCCCTTCAAATTGAAAGACTCTACCAGTATTTCCTTTTTGAAAAATCTCAAACGTTTTTTCGTCCTCTATAGAGATATCATTAATATGAATTATTTGATTATAATTTTCTTTAACAAGTTCCTCTGTCTCTTGAATAATATCTAAGGTCTGTAATCCAAGAAAATCCATTTTCAGTAATCCTATAGATTCAGATGCTTTTTTTTCAAACTGTGTTACTAGAACACCGTCAACTTCCATTAGGGGAAGATAACTCTGTAATGGTTGTCGCCCTATAATAACTCCAGCAGCATGTTTCCCTGTTGTAGAAGGTAATCCTTCTAATACTTTTCCCATCTTAAAAACAAGTTTTATATCATCATCTTTATTGATTAAATTAGAAAAATAATCAATATTTTCAATTTCACATAACAATTCCGGTTCCTTTTCCACTATTTCAATCGTTCCATCCTCTTTTTCGGTACTAACGCATATTTTCCCAGGAATCATTTTTGTCATTTCATCAGTTTTGCTATATGGTATACCATATGATTTTGCAACCTTTTTAATAATGGATTTCAATTTAAGTTTTTGAAAAGTAACAATTTGGGCAACATGAGAATAGCTATATTTATTTTGCACATACTCAACAACTTTTTCTCTATCACGATTCGAAAAATCTATGTCCACATCTGGCATACTAACTCGTTCAGGATTCAAGAAACGTTCAAATAATAAATCATATTTCATTGGGTCCAAATTTGTTATTTTTAAACAATAAGCTAGTAAGGACCCTGCAGCACTTCCTCGGCCTGGACCAACCTTAATTTCAAAATTTTTTTCAATACACATTTTTGAAACCTTGGATAGCTCTATATGTGGGAAATAGACCTCTGGATGCTTATATACTTCCGTATCCTTAGACCAGTTAATAAAATCTTGTACAATAAGAAAATAATCAACAAATCCCATTTTTACAATTGTATCAAACTCATGTTCTAATCGTTCTTTGTAATCTTCTAATGTGAATCTATTATCAATTGCAGATTCATTAGGAAATTTTTCTTTAAAGCCTTCCCATACAAGTTTGTATAGATATTGTTCAGAAGAAAAACCATTAGGAAGCGGAAACTCTGGTAGGGCACGTTCAACCGGAACTTGTGCATTACATTGATTCACAATTTTTTCAGAGTTTGTTAATAAGTCTGGATATTTATGTAAATACGCAGAAAATACCTTTTCCATTTCTTTTTCTGTTTTAAAATAAAATTCTGAATTATAATCTACATAATTAGAATATTCGTCAATACCATCAGGATTTGGATTCATTGATAAACCAATAGAGCGATGAAGTGCATGTTCTTTATTTAAATAATATATATCATTTGTTGCAACATACATATATCCGTCATTAAAAATTTTTGATTGCAGCCAATTAGAATTAATAAAATCCTTTTCAGACTGGATTCCATGTAAGCTTATTTCAATAATGACATTGTTTTTCCCAAAAATATTTGTATATTCATCTAATAATTTATCAGCATCATAAAATAAACCAGATGATACTAATGAATTCAATTGTCCACTTACTCCTCCGGTCATACAGTAGATATCATTACTTTTTATTTTTTTTAGATTA
>ERZ773118.1060-NODE-1060-length-19288-cov-44.15_pt1 | contig 19288 bp, 15 predicted proteins | sample MGYA00580562_ERZ773118 | MGnify/ENA primary metagenome ERZ773118 (study PRJEB29015, sample SAMEA2737878) | human gut metagenome | biome: human gut; feature: human-associated habitat; material: faeces | place: China | collected 2012 ... | reverse complement strand
AGAAGCAAATTGATCTTGGAATACTGCTTGTGCAGTTGCTTCTAAATTATCATTTATCTTCCGCTTGAGTTCAATCCGATCCGTGATCGTATTGTATGCCTTTACAATGCTGCGTTGCTTCTCGATAGAGGGGACAGGCAGTTCAACCTTGCACATTTCATCCCAGTCCATAATTTCCCGGACGCTGCCGTGAGACTTAAAACGTGCATAGCGATCAAACTCCGGTCTGCTGAACCAGAGCATTAAGTATTCGGGCAGTAGCTCGTTTTCATCTTTCACTTCAAAAACGGTATAGATATTGCTGACAAGCCCCTCATCATAATCCGTTAGAAGAGCAATACCAATTTTGTCTCCACGCCGAGAAGTATCTGGAATGTAGGTAAACTGCCCCCGTTTGACTACATTGTATTTCGTAAAGTCGGTACCAACCGTGTTTGCAATAGAGGGAATGAACATCTTTTGGACGGAAACACCTAAAAGGTTTTCCTCTTTTCCGTCTGTGTTCCTGACATCGACTTGGCGAATGAAGTCTCCAAGCAGCCTATATCCTTCTTTCATTGTGACACCTCACCCTATGTATTTTCTGTGTGCCAGCTTGACGTTTTGCTGTTTGACCATAGCATAGTGCATGGTCGTGTCGATTTTCTGATGCCCTAAGAGCTGCTGGACTTGCTCTATGGGCATCCCTTTATCTATGGCAGACGTTGCCAGTGTTCTTCGGAACTTATGTGGATGGACACGAGGCAGATTCAGCCTTTTCCCCAGTTCTCGAAGCCGTCTTTCTACGCCGCCAATCTGCAAACGGTCATGCGGTGCGGCCAGCGAGACAAACAACGCTGAACAGGTGTCTGTGCGGCTTTCCAGATAGTTTTGGAGATGGATTTTTGTCCTGGCATCGAAATAAACGATCCGTTCCTTGCTTCCTTTTCCGAAAACAACGCATTCCCGTTCATTGAAGTTGATGTCATCGCGGTTAAGGGCAATCATCTCACCGACACGCATTCCGGAGGATGCGAGAAGGTCAATCATGGCGAGATCGCGGACATTGCAGCAGTTGTCCCGCATGATTTCCAATGCCTCATCGGTGTAGGTTTCCTTGATCACCTTTGCCGTTTTTACTTTGTGAATCCGGCGCACCGGGCTTTTCACGATGTAGTCCTCATCTTCAAGCCACGAAAAGTAGCTGGACAGGATGCGACGGATATTATCTATCGTGACCTTGCTTGACTTCCGGCTCATCTGATACACTGTTAGGTACTTCCGCAAGTCCTCAGTTACAATCTCTTGAGGCTCTTTTTCAATGCCGGCCAACATTGACACAATGGTCTGACGGTAGTAGCTCAAGGTTTTTTCTGAGCAGCCTTCAATGCGTTTTGCGTTGATAAAACAGGCAACCGTATCGACCTTTGCGCTTTCTACCATGCCCGCGCTGTGACTTAGCTCTACGCCACTCAGTACCCCCTCAAGGACGCCTTGAAGCTGTTTTAACTGTGCGTTGTTCAGATACGGAAGCATCTGACGCTGCACTTCTTGAATCAGTTGTTCTTTCATTGTCGTATCTCCTTTGATTATTCTCAGAGAACGACAATCAGTGGCAGTTCCTTGTGGTAAAAACTCTCGCCACTGGTGAGAGAGTTATTTTTCAAGAGCAGGAGCTGGTATTCTCGGCTTCTTCGATGAATTTATTTGCCTCGCTTCGCCGTAAATCCCAATGCTTTTGTAGTAATGCGACAATCTGATCTCTTGGGACGCTGGCTTCGAGCAAAGCCAGTGTCGCTTTTTCGATAGAACAGATTCGTTCGCTGAGAACTGCTTCCTCTATTACTTCCTGCTGCTCTGCTTGAATACGGTCTCGTATTTCAGCAGGAAAATCCTTGAACTGCATTTTAACTTGATTCCATAAATCGCTCACAGCAATTCCTCCTGTAAATGATAATTTGGTTGCGACCGTTACTGCAATCTACCGCAGGATGTTTATTGAAGGTGGCAGAATATATCCGACTGCCCCGCTGAAACAACTTTGCTCTAAAATTGGAAGTGGTGCAACACCGAAAGGCGGAAAAACAGCCTATCAGGAGTCAGGTGTTTCACTTGTCCGAAGCACAAATGTCTTTGATTACGCCTTTTCCTACGATGACCTTGCTCATATTTCTGATGAACAAGCAGACCAACTCTCAAATGTGGTTGTCGAGGAAAATGATGTCCTTTTCAATATAACTGGCGTATCGGTTACACGATGCTGCATCGTTCCAGCGGATGTTCTTCCTGCTCGTGTAAATCAGCACGTCATGATATTGCGTCCCAAAACGGCTATGCCAATGAGCTATTACATTATGACAACGCTTTGCTCTGCCGAAAACAAAGCCAAACTCATGGGAATCGCCCAGTCTGGTTCGACCAGAGAGGCAATTAACAAGCAGGAAATGGAGTCTTTCTCAATTCCGGTTCCGCCCACAAAAGAAGTACAAGATTTTGAGATTAAGGCGCGTGGGCTATACGAATCTGTCATCCGGAACACAGAGGAAATTATGCGGCTGAATGTCATGCAGCAGCTACTTTTGTCGCAACTATCAAGCCGCTAAATTATCATTTTCCGCTCTCTTCAGAGCAATGCGATTGGTAATTGCACGGTAGGACTCGACGATCTCACATTGTCTCGCATAGGAGGGGACAGGGAGCTTTATGCGGCAAAGATCATCCCATGTAATTCCGCCTCGAACACTGCCATCCGTCATGAACCAGCATTCACGGTCAAACTCCGGTCTACGAAACCACATCATCAAATACTCTTCATTTAAGACATCGCGGTCAATAATCTCAAACATGAAATACGCCGGAGAAACTACTGCGGCGTTGTCTTTCTCATAGAGCGCAATCGGAAGACGTTCATCGCGTCCAACGTGCATTGGGTTACAGGCAAATAGCCCCTTGCTGATCAGTTTATACCGACTCAAATCTGTGCCAATTACATTTGCAACGGAAGGCATAAACTCTTTGTCGATGCTTATGCCAAGAACAGTGCTGGTGACTTCCTCGGAGTTTCGATAATCAACAAGCCGAATGTGTTTACCAAGAGGTTCATAATTCGATTTCATAGCCCAACTCCTTAAACACAGTCAACAGGTCAGCCTTCGACTTCTCTTCTGCAATAAGCAGCTCACGAAGCTCACTTTGCAGCGTCTTCATTTTCGTATCAAAGTCGATGTTCTCATCGCGGTTTACAAACTCAATGTAACGGCTCGGAACAAGGGTAAAGCCCTTTTCAGCAACCTCATCGAAGGATGCGCTGTAACAAAATTCAGGCACATTCTGATAAGTTTCTTCATAGCCTTCCTGCTGCCATGCGTGATAGACGCCCGTGACTTTTGCACGGTCTTCTTCTGTCAGTTCAATATACTTCTTTTCATAAGGGCTTCCCATTTGCCGCAAGTCCATGAAAAGGATCTCGCGCTCACGGTTACGGAAGCGTTTTACTTCACCGTTTTCTTCAACCACACGAGCCTTTTTATTCTTGTTCAGAATCCAAAGCGTAACGCTGATGTCCGTGGTGTAGAAGAGGTTTCGGGGAAGGATGATGATTGCTTCAACGAGATTGTTCTCGATGAGCTGACGGCGGATTTTTAACTCTGTACCATCGTCAGATAGTGCGCCGTTTGCAAGCAGGAAACCGGCAACACCGTTCTGAGAGAGCTTTGAGACAATGTTCAGAATCCAGCCATAGTTTGCGTTACTCGTGGGCGGAACTTCATAGCCGTCCCAGCGCGGATCATCAATCAGCTCATTATCACCACGCCATTCTTTCTGATTAAAAGGCGGGTTTGCCATAATATAATCTGCCTTGAGGTCCTTGTGCTGGTCATTGGTGAATGTGTTCGCTGCCATTTCTCCGAGGTTTGCAGAGATGCCGCGAATAGCCAGATTCATTTTGCACAGCTTGTACGTCGTGTTTGTATATTCCTGACCATAGATAGAGACCTTCTTCTTGTTGCCGTGATGTGCCTCCACGAACTTCATTGACTGCACGAACATACCGCCAGAACCGCAGCAAGGGTCGTACAGAATGCCATCATACGGTTCAATCATTTCTGCAATCAAATTGACAATGCACTTCGGCGTATAGAACTCGCCCTTGCCTTTGCCTTCCGCAAGTGCAAACTTGCTCAGGAAGTATTCGTAAATCCGCCCGATAATGTCATTCTCTTTATCGCCCGTGTTGATCTTATCAATCTCGTCCAGCAGTGATGCCAGCTTTGCTGTGTCGATGTGAAGACGTGAGTAGTAGTTGTCCGGCAGTGCGCCTTTCAGTGCGGGATTCGCTTTCTCAATCGTATAGAGAGCGGTGTCAATTTTTAACGCAATGTCATCCTGTTTCGCATTCTCCATGATGAAAGACCAACGGCTGATCTCAGGCAGGAAGAACACGTTGTCCTTCGTATAGAAGGCAACATTGTCAACAAACTTCTCACCGTATTTTTCAGAAATAGCTTTCCTTTGTGCCTCAAACTTATCACTGGCAAACTTCAAGAAGAAAAGACTGAGAACGACGTGTTTGTATTCTGCTGGCTCAACAGAACCACGGAGTTTATCTGCGGACTTCCACAGAGCTTCCTCCATAGAAATTTCTTTCTTAGGTTTAGATGTAGCTCGCGCCATATTGATTTCTCCAATTCATTTTAATATATCTCGCATTCATATACACTACTTTGTAAATATCAGTTTGCGAGGTTTTTGCATAATAATCCAGTTAATATTATAGACTTATCAGCGAACAAAGTCAATTTAGAACCACTCTTCTGCAAGCAGGGCTTTCGTGACACGAAAGCGATTTTCTGCTTGTTGGGGAAACTCCCCAATCCCCATAGAACGCTGCCTGCGGCATCGAGCTGCGCATCCGTTCCGGATGCTTTAACGGCAGTTCCTGCCAAAGAAAAAAGCCCGGTGCAGCATGAGCATTACGCCCACATTGCACCGGACAATCCATCATCGACTGCTTTGTCTATTTTCTTCTTCCTGCCGAACTTCCTGCTCATGCAGCTGCTCTTTTTTCTGGTCGTCCTCTTTCAGGATTTCCTGCACAATCTTCTGTGCCACAAGCCAATCCTGCATTTCTGATTTTGTCTTGCGATACTCTGCATAGGAGCTTTTCTTTCGTTCCAGAAGCATCGCATACTCTACGTTCAGCTCGCTGATGCGCGGGAGCTTTTTGTCAGAGCCATTCTCTTTCTTATAATCATCAAACGCCTTTTTCGCTGCGCTGCGCAAGGCCAGCATATCCCGATGGGCTTCATAGAACTCCCGATTGTAACCGGATGCTTTATACGCGGCAAAAACATCTTTTGTCTTGGCATAATTGATTAGATGCTTCCGCAGCACCGACACTTCCGACATCCGTGCCTCATCTGCCTTTACAGATTCCAGCAGCGCATCACATTTTTCAGAAATTCCATCTGCCTGTTCTTTCAGCTCTGCATAACTCTTGATTCCATGCTCTTCCATGAACATCATAGCTTTCGCCATCTGCTTCAGATTAAAGACTTTCGCCCAACGCGCATATCCCGTGCCTTTGCCCGCCTGCATTTTTGCACGGACATCAATAAGGAACGACAGCTCCGCCTTTTGATGCACCTGTGCTGACCGTGCGCTTGTGCGGGTTTTCTCTACAAATTTGCTTTTATGAACCGCATTCCCAGCAATCACTTCGCAGAGTTCTTCAATCGAATATCCTTTGCTAAGAGAGCGGAAACGGGCAAATCTGGCATGGCCTTTTCCCCGCAGGGCAGGCTGTTTTCCATCTTTATACTCGTACCCTGCTTCCTGCAAAATTCCAATCAGTTCCCGGAAGTCTTTTGGTTTTCTTTCCAATGCTGCATCAATGGCCTCGCAGATTTCATCCCGCTGCGATTTTTTCTCCGGATATTCCGTTCTCTTCTGCCGCTCTCCATAGGGCTTCCGGATAATGACCGACAACCGGTGTTCCAGACAGACGATATCACTGAGCCTCGCCAGCGCAAGACCGGATAAGTGAAAATCGCGGAATTTTCTGGTGCAGTCCAATGTAGTCGAATTAAAAATAATGTGGTTATGAATGTGCGCGCGATCAACATGAGTTGCCACGATAAAGGCGTGTTTTCCCTTGGTGAATCGCATGGCCGTCTCATACCCAACCTTGTTCGCTTCCTCCGGCGTAATTTCTCCAGGCTTAAAGGATTGCCGAATCTGATATGCAATCACATCGTGTGCCTGGGTTCTTCCCGTGATATGCTCATACTGCCGTTTGGAAAGCAGAAATTCTTCATCACAGGTCTTTGCATCACAGGCATACGCGCTGATATATTTTCCATCTTCCGTCTTTGCTGCATTCTCAGAATAATCAGTACGGTCAGCCAGACACTGCGCTACCGTCTTTCCTTTATTGATATGCAGCGCAATTAGTCTTGTAGCCGCCATTTTTCATATTCCTCCATCTAAAAAGAGCTACCCGAAGGCAGCTCTTACTAATTCACTATTCTCATTTTAACATCCGTTCCCGATCATAAGCTCCCTGCAAATAAACGGCCTGCTTGATGATTTCTTCCATGTCGAAATAGATGCACATGATGCTTTCGTATAGCTTCCACACATTAGATTCGCTGCCGCCCACCATTTTCATCAGCTGGTCTTCCATCTTCGATTGCTCAGACTGTTTTTCCTGATAAGCAGTCTCATCCACAAAATGATTCTCTCCATCTGTTTCTTCGTATCGTAAATCATAATAATCTTTCATAAACTGAATATCCATCAAATCCCTCCTGAACTCAAATTGCCAAAACATCCTCTACACGCTCACATAGCCGCTCCATCAGTTCCATGATGCCGCCCGCACCAACCGCAGCTGCGAACAACCCCATCTCAATCAGGGTCAGCAGGAACACATCCGTCCAGCTCGCCCGAACCACCGAATAGATGCCGCAGCCAAGAACGAACAGCATAACCGGCGAAAGCACCCACAGGGATAGCTGCATCAGCAGATTCCAGATAAAGCATAGAAATCGCAGCAGAAACGCAACCGGCAGCAACAGGATTTTCAGCACCAGCTTCAACAAAAAACATACGATCTTCATGGATTTCACCCCTTCGTTTTTCTTTTCATCTTCATTTTATCGTACCTGCTTGCCAAACACCACGATGTCAACAGGTAGACCAAAAAATATGTAACGGCACAGACAGTTTCATCTGTGCCATGTGCTACAGAAATCCCGCACATTTGCGCCGTCAGCGAATACCAGAAAGCCTCTTCAGGATCAGCTTCTGCATCTCCCATAGTTCATCCAGCCGTCTCTGCAAATCCCGGATATCCTCCGCATAGATGCTTCCAGATTCATTGGCGCGTTTTGCGTACTGATTCAGGTTGTTGCTGCATCGGCGAAGAAGGATGGATACCTGCGCCACATCCGACAAATCAAGATTTACGCAGTACCCGTCCATCGCCATCTTTCTCATATAGGCACCGGTATTCCGAATACCCAATTCCTTCTGCTTTTCACGAATCCTCGCCAGCTCTTCCGGGTTCACCCGGACATTGATCCAGTGTTTCCGAACACTCATAGTGCCACCTCCTCATCCCGATGTGTCATCGGCGGAATGCGACCAGCACGGTCACGCAGCTCTGCCAGGACAGACGGTTTTTCCGTTGTTCTCTCACAGTCTGGATCATCATTTCCACGATCATCCATATTTAACAGTGCATCCAGTTCTGCCAGTCTTGCACTCTTTTCTGTCAGTTCTGCCTCCTGAGGAAACGGCTTTCCAAGCTCGGCCTGCGCCGCTTCCTGCTGGCTCCTAAGACTGTCCAACTGCTGTTCTGCCTTTTCCAGCTTTGCAGGAATCCCGGCAAGAGCATTGTCCAGACGCTGGATATTGCCCGCAGCACTGGTGCCGATGGGTACCCGGTGGGTCATCTCGCCTTTCAGCAGCACCTGATACTCTTTCTGGAAACTGTCAAATGCCAGTTCCATCTTGAAACCACGATAGCTGCCAAGCGGCACCGGCTCCAGACTCTGATTGGCTTTACAAACCGCGAGGATTGCTTCACCGGCCTCGGCTTTTTCAGTAAAGCGTGTGGCATTCACTTCCATGCCGCAGAACCCTTCTTCCGGCAGCGGATGTGCCGCCACCGTCCGAATATCCGACTGAAAGCCCTTGATGAACCCCTGCGTTTTCTCAATCTCCGCAGGGAAATATTTCATCAGCTTATCCTCCAATCGGTACTGCTGGCTCTGATGGTCCGCCTTCAATACTTTCAGCCTTGCAACATCTACATCCAAGTCCATTTTTTCCTTGATTTGCGGGTCTCCTGCACAAAGTGCCTTGATCTCCGCATAGGAAAGAGCCTGCTCATCCACATCGTCACAGGAACGTACCGGAGATTTGCTGGTCATGATCTGGCTGATAAACTTCTGCTTATTCTCCAGTGTCTGATAGATGTAGGCATCAAAGGTTCCTTCCGTCACGTACTGATAAACCTGCACTTCTTTGTTTCGGTTTCCCTGACGGATGATACGACCATTTCGTTGGGTCATGTCCGCAGGCCGCCAGCCCACATCCAGATGATGCACGGCCACCAGCCTGTCCTGCACGTTCGTGCCTGCGCCCATCTTCTGTGTCGAACCTAACAACACCCGCACCTGGCCGGTACGGACTTTGGCAAACAAATCTTTCTTTTTTGCCTCGGTATCAGCATCATGGATAAATGCGATTTCTTCCTCCGGTACACCGGACTGGATAAGTTTAGCGCGGATATCCTCATAGACATTGAAGGTTCCATCGTTCTTCGGTGTGCTGAGGTCGCAGAACAGCAGCTGGGTCAGCTTATCCGACTGTCCTTCCTCATAAATCCGAAGCACATTCCGCACACAGGCGTTGAGCTTGCTGTTGGGGTCATCCGGCAGAAGCGGATTCATCAGCCGCTGATCCAGTCCCAGCTTTCTGCCGTCCGATGTGATTTTCAGCATGTTATCGACCGACGGGTCTACCACGCCGGAATGCACAGCCGCTGCCCGTTCCGAAAGCTCCGCCACCATCGCCTGCTGATGCTCCGAAGGCTGCACCACCACAGTTTCAAACTTTGCCTCCGGCACCGGCAGATGCAGCTGATCGGAAGTCTTGATATCTGCCACTTCCTTGAACATATTCATCAGCTCCGGCAGGTTGAAGAATTTTGCAAATCTTGTTCTTGCCCGGTATCCGGTTCCTTCTGGTGCCAGCTCAATGGCCGTGGTGGTCTCACCAAAGGTAGAAGCCCAGCTGTCGAAATGGGTCAGCCCTTTCTGCTGCAACGTGCCGTACTGGAGATACCGCATCATGGTGTAAAGCTCCGTCATGCTGTTGCTGACCGGGGTGCCGGTCGCAAAAATGATGCCGCGCCCGCCTGTCAGCTCGTCCATATATTGGCACTTCATAAACATATCCGAAGATTTCTGCGCTTCCGATGTGGACAAGCCCGCAACATTGCGCATTTTTGTGTAGAGGAACAGGTTCTTGAACGCGTGTGCCTCGTCTACGAACAGCCGGTCTACGCCCAGCTGCTCAAAGGTAATCACATCGTCTTTTCGGTCGGTTGCCCGGAGTTTCTCCAATCTCGCCTCCAATCCTTTCCGGGTCTTTTCCATCTGTTTGATGGAGAAACGCTCGCCATTCTGGGATTTCATCTCAGCAATAGCATTTTCGATTTCATCAATCTGGGCAGTCAAAATCCGCTCCTGCCGTTCTGCGGACACCGGGATTTTCTCAAACTGAGAATGCCCGATGATAACTGCATCGTAATCGCCAGTGGCAATTCGTGCGCAGAACTTTTTTCTGCGGGCAGTCTCAAAGTCCTTTTTGCTTGCCACCAGCAGTTTTGCACTCGGATACAGGCGTAGGAACTCGTTTGCCCACTGAAGGGTCAAATGATTCGGAACGACAAACATGGATTTCTGGCACAGTCCCAGCCGCTTTGCCTCCATAGCAGAAGCTGCCATCTCGAAGGTCTTACCGGCACCTACCTCGTGGGCCAGCAGCGTATTGCCGCCGTACAGCACATGAGCAATGGCATTCTGCTGATGTTCACGCAGCCGGATCTCCGGATTCATACCGCCAAAGCGGATATGAGAACCATCGTACTCACGAGGACGGGTACTGTTGAACAGCTCGTTATACTTTTCCACCAGTTCCGCACGGCGATAAGGGTCTTTCCACACCCAATTCTGGAACGCATCCTTAATGGCCTGCTGTTTCTGCTGGGCGAGGGTGGTCTCCTTTTTATTCAGAACTCGCTTTTGCTTACCGTCTGCATCCTCCACGGTATCGTAGATACGAATATCCCGCAGATTTAGCGTATCCTCTAAAATCCGGTAGGCATTGGCACGGCTGGTGCCGTAGGTCATATAGGCATGGACATCGTTCCGGCTCGGTGTACTCTTGCCGGTAATCTGCCATTCTGCCGTCATGGGAGAGAATTTCACTTCAATATTTCGGCGCAGATAGAACGGCGGTTCAAAGGTTTCTTCCATAAACTGCTGGATATAATCCCGATTGACCCATGTGGCACCAAGACGCACATCAATCTCCGAAGCATCCAGGTCTTTTGGCTGTGCCTTCTTCAAATATTCCGCGTTCACCGCAAAGGCAGGGTCAGAGGCCGCAGCCAACTCTGCCACGCGGAGCTTTTCCCGGACATTGCCGGACAGATATTCATCAGCTGTTACCCAGCCGGTTTCCTCGCTGCCCTGCGTCATCGGGTCTTTGAAAATGACACCATGCAGTTCCTGCTGGATTTTTTCATATTCCCCTGGTGTACCTAAAAGCTCCGACATATAGGGCAAATCCACTCTGCCGCGCTCTCCAATGGAGATTGCCAGAGCTTCAGCCGGAGTATCCACGCTGGTAACAGCCCGTTCCGGTCGAATCGTCCGTTTGGTGAACATATCCGCCTTGGATTCCAGCCTGCCGTTTTCATCCACATTTTCCAGAGAGCAGAGCAGATAATAAGACGAATCTTCCGAAAAAGCCTGTGCATTTGCACGGGAATTGATAAGCCCATACTGATCGGCGAATCGGTCATAGGCTACATTCAGTTCCCGCTGTTTCTGGGCAATCGCATCCTCCGGATAATCGTTCAGCTGGTAGTCAATCAGTTCCTGCACGATGGTGCGAAGCTCCACCATGCCCTTGATCCTGCCGGTGGCCGTCGCAGAAAGGTCAGCTTTCCGCATGATGCTGTTCTCACGAAAGTAGACATCCCCATCCACTACTGCATAGGAGAAGTTCTTTACATTGGGGTCTGCCGGAATGGTTTCGCCCTGCAAGGACAGTTCTTCCTCCGGTGCCAGCTCCTGCGCTTCATAGTGGCCGCCGATATGCTGCACAGCCTCATGCAGCTGGTCTCCCAGATCTGCATCCGGAATCGGAATGACTGTACATTCTTCCTTGCCGTACTGGGTGCTTTCCGTTGTAATCTCACCCAGCACCATTTCCGGGTGGTCAATGAAATAACTATTGAGGGTTATGCCCTCCGAAGTCAGCCCCAGATGCACCCAATCCGGCTCGATATCAATGGGATGGTCTCTCTTTTGCAGGAAAATGATATCCGACACTACATCTGTACCGGCATTGGCACGGAATGCGTTATTGGGAAGTCGGATGGCTCCCAGCAGTTCTGCCCGCTGCGCCAGATACTTTCGTGCATCCGGATTCTTGGAATCCATCGTATAGCGGCTGGTAACAAAGGCCACGATGCCACCGGGACGAACCTGATCCAATGCCTTGGCAAAGAAATAGTTGTGGATAGAAAAACCGAGCTTATCATAGGGTTTATCGCTGACACGGTAGTTGCCAAATGGCACATTGCCCACGGCCAGATCATAGAAATCGCGGCGGTCGGTGGTTTCAAAACCTGCCACCTTGATTTCTGCCTGCGGATACAGCTTCTGCGCAATGCGCCCTGTGATGGAATCCAGTTCCACACCATACAGTCTGCTTTCCAGCATGGAATCCGGCAGTATACCGAAGAAGTTGCCGACACCCATCGACGGTTCCAGAATATTGCCTTTCTCAAATCCCATACCGTCCAACGCTTCATAGATTGCACGGATCACGGTAGGACTGGTGTAGTGCGCATTCAGAGTCGAAGCCCTGGCTGCGGCATATTCTTCTTCCGTAAGAGCTGCTTTCAGTTCCTTATATTCGCCTGTCCAGGCAGCTTTCTCTGCGTCAAAGGCATCTGCCAGCCCGCCCCAGCCGACATAATTGGCCAGTGTTTCCTGTTCTTCCGGTGTCGCATCCCTGTGCTGGTTTTCTAAGGTTTTCAGCGTGTAGATAGCATCCATGTTGGCACGGAATTTCTGTTTGGGACTGCCTTCGCCAAGATGAAAGCTGTTGATACGATAGTTTTCTGCATGAGTGTTCTCCGGCTCTGTCTCTGGAATTACCGATTTTTGTTCCTCACTTTGCTTTTCTCTGCCGGGATTCAGATCAACCACCAGATTATGCAGGTGAACATTTTCCTCATGCTCCAAAAGTCTTGCCAGATTCTCCTTGCTTTCCGAGCGGAAGATCGGATACACGGAATCCGGGTCCCGAAGCTCCACATCAAAAAGCCCGACTTTTTCAATCGTAAATGCCTTTCCGTCCAGATACAGCGTATCGCCGACACGATAATCTGGCTGCACCGGAGCTGCCGGTTCTGGCTGCACAGTTGCAGGCTCTTTTTCAGCCTCCATATTCCTGCCGCGAATCTCCTGCAACGCCTCTGACGCACTCACATAATCGGCAAATGTCTGCACTTTTCCGTCCGAATATCCGTAATACTCTTCTTTGACATAATCCCAGATGGCAAACGCATCTTTAGAATCCGGGAAGTTCTCGCCGGTCATCGTGACTACAAATCGTTCATCCGGTGCATAGCCTGACTCTCTGGCAAGTTCTCTGGCATGTTCCTGCATTTCCAGCACCAGAGGATCTGTCTCTGCGTGAGCCGATTCCGGTGCTTCTTCGGATTCCACATCCGGGAATGGAATGTCCTGCTGCAAATTCTGCTTGCTCTGTTCAACATAGAGCCAGTCTTTTGCTTCCCGTTCCTGGACTTTTTTAATCAGCTGCTGACGGTAAGTCTCTGCCTCCCATTCGCTGGTAAACTCTTCGCTGACACCATCCGGCTCCACATGAATGCCATCCTGAATATCATCCCAAACCGCATAACCATCGTCAGTTTCCATCACGGTAAACCGCTGGGGTGCTGCCAGTTCGCTCCGGGCATAGATATCCGCAGCCGTATTCAGCATATTGTCCACATGCTCATTTCCGGTATCGTAGCGTTCCGGTGGTGTTGGCGGAAATACATGGGCGGCAGTCGGCATAGGAAGCGGCGCACCATATTCCTGCTCCAGCTTCCGATACTCTTCCATTTCCAGCGCAGTCAGGTACTGACCATTTTCCACAAGCCGGTCTAACCGCTTATCCACCGCCGACCATGTGAGGCGTACTTCCCGGTCATGACCATAATTGCGAAGCAGAATGCCTTTCCCGTCATAATCCGCAAAACCGCGACTGCCATCCATAAAGGTATAGCTGTGACCACCGATACCATATTCCGCTTTCAGAAATGCAGCTCGTTCTTTTGCGTCCCCTTGCTGCTGATACAGCGCATAAATACGGATTTTTCCGCCCTCAAAAATGGAGCCTGTCCGCAGCATCCGGTCGATTTCATCCTCAGAAATGACAAAAGCGGAGGGCTTTTCGCTCTCCGCTTCTCTGGCTGCATTTTCTGCCGCCGCATCAATTTTCTGAATCTGCTCTGCTTCGGACTGAAACAGGCTCATAAAATTTAGCTGTTGATAAGTTCCGTCAGAATGACTTCCTCTGCCTGCGCTTTCAGCATGTTCATGTGCTGCACCCAGGCCATCTGGTTCGATTTCTTGTCCGGTGCCGGATTCGCTTTCAGAAGTTCCGCCATCATCTGCTCCATCCGTGCGGTCGCGGTCTCCTGAATCTCCCACAGGTGCGGGTACAGTTTCTCGGTCAGGATCAGGTGATTGTACAGCAGCGTGTTGTTCTCCTGCAGGAACGCTCTGCGCATCCTCCCGTACTTGCCCAGGGGCTTCTGTTCCTGCACCGACAACTGGATGTCCGGAATCAGGTAATCGCCGTTCTTCGTGTAATTCAACTCCATCATAGTTTTGGCTCCTTTCTGCCTGCTTGTCTCTTTCATAGGTTCGGATCGTGCGTTCAATTTCCCGGAAGATCTGGCTGGACATTTCGCTGACCGCAGTTCCCAGCACATTGGCGGCAGCCTGCGTATTAAAATCAAAGATGTCCAGAAAATCCTCGTGTTCAAAATAGTCATCTGCATTGCCCACCGTCCGGGTAAAGACGGAATATGCGATGCTGACAGCGGCAGCTCTCTTAAAGGAAGCTCCGATGTTGAGTTCATCATATCCTTCCAGATAGGAATCTGCAACGATGTCACTAATCTGCCTGCGGTTTTCCTCCCAGTAATCCCTTGCAAGGCGTTCTGCCGCTTCCATGATATGATTTTCCAGAGACCCGACACCAGCAGGAACATCAAACGCTGCATCCAGTGCCCGAATGATTGGCTGCTCATGCTCCGCATTCATTTTCCAGAGCTGTACCGGTCGGGAATTCTTCCGTTCTCCGGTATCTGCCACATCAAATACATACCGCAGTTTCGGCTGCTCACCGCGCATGTCCAAAAGAGCAATGCCCTTGGAGCCGCGCTTTACATAGCGGTTCATCCGGTCATTCCAGAGATCGTACTCTGCACAGGCCGTTGCTTCTGGTCTCTGCTTATAGATCATCAGCTGCTCCGCAAAAGGATACTTATAAAGCCGTGCAGATGTGGTCAGAAACGCTGTCCACTGCTCTTTGCTTCCAGTGATCTGTGCCGCAGCTTCCTGTGCCATCTGCATATAATAAGCCGTTTTTGTCATCATCTGTCTTTTTCCTCCTCTCCTTTATTCGTCCAGATATAAATCCAGTGCCTCATATTCTGCATCCGTCATCTCTGCCAATTTCGCAAGCAGCGAGGCCGTCCACCTGCGCAGGTTTCTGTCTCTGCCGGTCAGACTTTTCTGCATCTTTTGAAGCTCTTCGATCAGCCCTGTCCTTGTGCCAGGGCTGTAAAGCATCATGAGCATCCACTCGTCATCCGTAAAACGCATTTATAACTCCTTTTCTTCGCAGCACCTGCGAGGCGGCGCAGGCGGCACCGCCTCCTGCTTTTCCTTCAGCTGATCCAAAACCGATGCTTTCTCCGTCGGTTCTTCCTTCTTTCCGTTATTGATTACGCCGTCAATCATGCCGTAATCATCTTCCATTGCCATTTCTGCGGCTTTCAGGTAGTTCTCTGGTTTCAAGAATCCGGGCAGTTCCTGGAATCCGATGGAATCTACATAGTGACAGCTTACAACACCATTCTGCCGTAAAGCCACGATGTCGGACACAGAAAGACTATGCCCAGTAAAATCATCAGGGCGGGAAACATTGAATTTCGCATACAGCTCCTCCAACATCGTATTCTGATCCTTGTAGGGAAGCAGCGGAGCCGTATAAACCACTTCATAATGGTCAATATTCGGCTCCAACCCCATTCGTTCCAGTTCGTGCATAGACGAAAAGCGTTCATATACCGTATCCTCACTGCGGCGAAGCTGCAAAATCGCATACTGGTCGGTAGCGCTGTCGAGAAATGCCATCATTCTTTCGTCCGGTGCCTGATTTCCATGCACTTCATCCCATTTTTCAATTCTTGCCATCGTTCATTTCTCCCTTCTCCATAAACGGCAGGCCGTTTTCCTTTGCTTCCTGTCGCTGCTGTTCCCGCCGCTTTTCACTGTACGGCGGTCGGATACCAACACAGCGTTTCGGAATCGTATAAGTGACCGACCCATGCTCCCGGTGCTCCAAAATAAACTGCTCCGGATACTGTTTTCGCAGTTCCCGGAGCTTCTTAATCAGGCGGCTGTCATGGGTGTAAATACTGGCAGTATCCAGTTCATTGTCAAAATTGATGACGGTTTCCTGCTCTGCCTTCGTAAGCTTATATTTCATCGCTCCGCCTCCTTCGCCTTAGCAGCTTTCACCGGCGTATCCGTTCTGGAAGACAAATCCGAGAGTTTACCCATCACAGATTCCCGTCTGCTGATTTCTGCATCCTCTGCACGATCACAAAGTTCGTCATAATCAATCCGCGTCATGGTGCGGCCACCGAATCCATAATCCGAAAGAATCTGGTCTCTGGCTGCATTCATGCTTATTTCCGGGTTGTCGATCTGTCCGCCGTCAATTTCCGTGAAGTCCTTATGATATAAGGTATAGTCGTAACCGTCCTCACAGGTTTGAATGGCGAGAAAGCCCTTGCTTCCCAAATCCCATGCGCTGCGTTCTTCCGTAATCAGCGGCTCCGGTCGGCATGTACCACCGCCGCGTTCCAGCATTTCTGCCAGCTGACAGATGTGCAGAACATCATACCCCAGGCGCAGATGATATTCGTCCATATATTCGCAGCGGGCCGAAAACTTCCGATTCGGATACTTGATCTCCACCGCGCTGCCATCCGGAATTTTGAACCGATCCTCGTAGCTGCTGGTGATAAACCGGATATTTTTAGCATTCTCCAGTTCAGGATCAGCCTTTTTCATCTGCCAAAGAACCTTTCTGCCGCCTCGCATCTGCTCCAGCATCTCCGGGGCTACCGGCGCAACGGCAAGACCGTCAAGCTGGGGAATCTTCTGGAGTGCCGCCATCCTCGCACTTTCTTCCAGCGTAGAAAACGGCTGTTTATCCAACACATCCCAGCCAATGTGTCCCTCGGCAATCTGCACCTTGCTGTCCATATCAAAGCAATGGAATTCCACGCCGTCCTGCTTTTCCTGCAAGGAAAGCAGTGCAGCATTATCCACCAGATAAGCTGCATTCATCATTTTCATGCTCATTTTTTACCTCCAAACTCCAGCTTAAATGCTGCTGCACCGTCCTCGCCGGTCTCTACATAAACGGTTGTGTCATAGTAACGTCCAGATTTCTTGGAATAGCAATGGGTAAGCCGTGCTTTCCCCTGATTTACCAGTTGCTTTGCCAGTTCCTCCGTCATCTGCTTTCCCAGTGTCTGAAAGAACCTGTTTTCCTTCCAGAGCGCAAATCTACAGCCCTTATCCCTGCAAAACCATCCCTTTGCCGTTTCACAGACATCACTGCCGCAGGCGGGGCAGGAGCCAATGACCTTGCGTTCCGGCTGCATCAGCACATCAGCACCTTTTACGGCCTCGTAGGTTTTAACAAGTCCGCTGACCATGCTGCTGATTTCTTCCATAAAGGCATCGCTGTCATACTCGCCATGTTCTATTTTCAGCAGTTTTTCCTCCCAGTCTGCCGTCATGGACGGGGACTGAATCTGTTCCGGCACCACCGTCACCAACGCATTTCCCTTATCCGTAGAGAAAAGGTATTTTGTTTTCTTATCGCCCCTGCGCTCGATAAAGCCTTTCTGCACCAGTTTTTCGATGATGGCAGCGCGTGTGGCCGGTGTGCCGATGCCTTTTCGCTCTACGCCATCCGGAAATTCATCCGAGCTGGCACTTTCCATTGCTGAAAGCAGAAGATCTTCGGTAAACCTCTTGGGTGGGCTGGTCTTACCTTCTTTCAGATCGACACCGGCAAGTTCCAGTGTCATGCCTTCCGAAAGCTCCGGCAGTTCACCTGCCTCCGCATTCTTCTCAGCCTCTTCACTTGACTTTCCTGCATATCGTCTCCAGCCTATATCCGTGACTGTTTTGCCTTTTGTACGGAACTTCTGACCGGCGCACTCCACTTCTACTACGGTTTCTGCATAGAGGCAAGGTGTTCCGACTGCACAAATCAGCCGCACCGCCAACAGAATAAGAATCGCCTGTTCTCCACTGGGAAGAGAGGAAATGTCATAACCTGCCGCTGTTTTTGTAGGGATAATGGCATGGTGATCGGTGACTTTCTTGGAATTGATGACCTGCGCTTCATTCACCGGTGCTGGCACATCCGGCTGAATCTGAAAGCTCTGCTGAATCGCGGAAACAAGTTCCGGCACAAGCGGTGCCATATCATCCGTCAGATACCGGCTGTCGGTACGGGGATAGGTCACGAGTTTCTTCTCGTACAGAGCCTGCGTGTAATCCAGGGTCTGCTGGGCAGTGAATCCCAGCTGCCGGTTTGCTTCTCTCTGAAGCGATGTCAGATCAAACAAGGTCGGGGGCTTCTCTGCTTTTTCTTTCTGCTCCACCTTGGTAATGATGGCACTACCTGCCTGACAGCACTCTGCTACCAGTTTTTCTGTTTCTGCTTTTTCTTTCATCCGCTCACCGCCCGCTTGAAAATCCCGAAATTTCAATTCTGCCGAGTAGAACGGCTCTGGCTTGAAAGCCCGGATTGCTGCATCCCGCATGACCACCATCGCAAGCGTTGGTGTCATCACGCGCCCCACATTCAGGGTTTGACCATACAGACATGAAAAAAGCCGGGTGGCGTTGATTCCGACAATCCAGTCTGCTCGCTCCCGGCATAAAGCCGCCTCATACAAGGCATCATATTCAGTTCCCGGTCTGAGCTTCTGAAAGCCTTCCCGGATCGCACTGTCCTCCATCGAGGAAATCCAAAGTCGTTCCACCGGCTTTTTGCAGCTGCACTGATGGTAAACCAGTCGGAAAATCAGTTCTCCCTCGCGCCCTGCATCGGTTGCACAGACCAAGCTCTCCACATCTTTCCGCTGCATGAGCTTTTTCAGGATTCCAAACTGCTTTTTCGTGCTGGCAGATACCTGATACTGCCAATGTTCCGGCAATATCGGAAGATCATCATATCTCCACTTAGCATATTTTTCATCATAGGCTTCCGGCTGAGAAAGTTCCACCAGATGCCCCACACACCAGCTGACAAGGTAGCCATTGCCCTCCATATAACCATCCCCGCGCTGATTTGCCCCGATCACCTTCGAGAGACTCATGGCAACCGAGGGCTTTTCCGCTAATACAAGCTTCATTCGATACTGCTCCTTTCGCATAAAAATTAGCAGCCAGGCACCGAAGCACATGACTGCTATGTAAGGAACGGTATTCTATTTTAGGTCTACAAACTGGAAGTTAGCGATTTCTTTTTCCGGTATTTTCTGTCCCTCGGATTTCCTCATGATAGAAATAATCCACGATTACCGGATGTCCCTGCGGGACTCTTCCATAAGGCATTTCATTATCCACAAAGGGACAATCATACTTCTTAGCCATTTCCT
>ERZ773118.1055-NODE-1055-length-19508-cov-26.3464_pt1 | contig 19508 bp, 10 predicted proteins | sample MGYA00580562_ERZ773118 | MGnify/ENA primary metagenome ERZ773118 (study PRJEB29015, sample SAMEA2737878) | human gut metagenome | biome: human gut; feature: human-associated habitat; material: faeces | place: China | collected 2012 ... | reverse complement strand
ATGAATATCTGGTCTGCGTAGCTCATGTTCATTGTCCTCCATTTTAAATATGGAACCATTATAACAGAGGACACCTTTTCTTTCAAAGGGTTTCATGATATAATCTGTCAAGACCGGTGAACGGGGCAGGGATGAACAGACATTAGAAGAAAATGGGAGGTACTCATATATGAATCTGATTGTTGCAGTGGATGAAAAATGGGGAATTGGTAAGGACGGCGGTCTCCTCGCGCATCTCCCGGAGGATATGAAGTATTTCAGGGAGACGACCAGGGGAAGGACCGTGGTCATGGGACGCAGGACACTGGAGAGCTTTCCGGGGGGAAAGCCCCTGAAGAACCGTGTGAATATGGTCCTTTCCAGAGATGAGGCGTATGCCCCTGAGGGCGTCCGGGTGTACCATAGTGTGGAGGATGTGCTGGAGGCATTAAGGGACTGCCGTGAGGAGGATGTGTTCATCATCGGCGGAGGCATGATATACAGGGAGTTTCTTCCATATTGCAGTAAGGCATATGTGACCTACATTCACCGCGCCTTTGATGTGGACACGGATTTTGAAAATCTGGATCAGGATGAAAACTGGAAACTGGAGTCGGTCAGCGATGGCAGGGAGCATGAGGGCATTTCCTTTGAATTCAGAATATACAGAAGGGTAAGGTGAGGGAATATTGAATCTTTGCGTGACAGCGGACAGGCATTGGGCCATCGGCAAGGACGGCAGGCCACTGGTGACGATTCCGGCCGACCGGCAGATGTTTCTTAAGGAGACGGCCGGCAAGGTGGTGGTCATGGGGCGCAGGACCCTGGAGGGACTGCCGGGAGGACAGCCCTTTGGAAACCGGGTAAATATTGTCCTGACCCATGATATGCAGTATAAGGTAAAGGGCGCAGTGGTCTGCCACAGCCTGGAGGAGGCGCTTAAGGCGCTTAAGGATTACGATGAAGATGATATCTATATCATAGGAGGGGAGAGCATTTACCGGCAGTTCCTTCCCTATTGCACAACGGCCCATGTGACCAGTATTGATTATACCTATGACGGGGATGCATACTTTCCTGATTTGGAAGAGGAAGAGGGATGGTATCTGGCGGAAGAGGGGGACGAACAGACCTATTTTGACCTCTGTTATACCTTCCGGAGGTTCCGGAGAAAAAAGTAATAAAAAAATTGTTCAACACGCTGAAAAAAAGAAAATAATTTTTGAAAAAATTTAAAAACCGGTTGTAACATGAAGCAGAAAATGTTAATATAAAGCTTGTGCGAGGGTAAATTCTCACAAGCTTCTTAAAAAACAGGAGAACGGGGGAATATATAGTGAAACAGGATGGAACATTATTTACACTTGAAAATGATAAGCTTCTAGTTACTGTTGCCCGTCACGGTGCAGAACTTACCAGGATTTATGACAAGAAGGCGGACCGCGAAGTGCTTTGGCGCGCTGAACCGTCTGTGTGGGACAGACACGCACCTGTGCTTTTTCCGTTTGTGGGAAAATGTTATGAGGGGACGTATGTCCATGATGGGAAAGAATACAGCATGACGCCCCACGGCTTTGCAAGGGATATGGATTTTGAACCCCTTCTCTGCGATATGGACGAATGCTGGTTCCGTTTGAAGGACACGCCGGAGACATATGAGAAGTATCCGTTCCATTTTGAGGTGGAGATTGGACACAGGCTGGAAGGCAGGACCATCGAGGTCATGTGGAAGGTCACCAATACGGATTCGGGAGAGATGCTGTTTATGATGGGCGGACATCCTGCTTTTCAGGTGCCGGAAGGGAAGAGCATATACGATTTCACCTTTGAATTTAACCGGAGAGGGTGCAGGGAGGGGCAGTTTACGGATTGTCTCCATTATCTTGCGCCTAATGCAAAGGGCTATGAGAAGGAAGAACTTCAGGGAGATTTAAAGCTGTCAGAGGGCCGGGTGCCTCTGACAAAAGGATTTTTCGATACAGCTCTTACATATATGTTTGATGAAGCACAGGTCAGCAGCGTGAGCCTGATGGTGGATGGAAGCCCCTATGTGACGTTGGAATGCAGCGATTTCCCATATTTGGGAATATGGACAATGGAGGCCACCCATCCCTTTGTATGTCTGGAACCATGGTACGGTATCTGCGCATCAGATGGATATAAGGGGGAATTGAAGGACAGAAGGGGAATCATATCGTTGCCCGGATGGGAAAACTGGCAGAAGAGCTACCAGATCCGGGTGGAATAACAATGAATGTCACGTCCGGATGCGCGGCGAAATCCAGCTGAGGACGCGAGTATATATTACTAGGAGGAGAACCATGTATAAGATTGTAAAATCAGAATGCCTGGCAGATAAGATATATCTGATGGACGTGGAGGCACCGCGTATAGCCAGGGCCTGTCAACCAGGCGAATTTGTTATTGTCAAGATGGACGAAGCAGGAGAGAGAATCCCGTTAACCATCTGTGACTATGACCGTGAGAAGGGCCTGATAACCATAGTATTCCAGATTGTGGGAGCATCCACAGAGCGCATGGCCGGACTGAAGGCCGGGGACAGCTTTGCAGATTTCGTAGGTCCGCTGGGACAGCCTTCCGAATTCGTGAAGGATGACCTGGAGGAGGTGAAGAAGAGACGTTATCTCTTTGTGGCCGGCGGCGTGGGCAGCGCGCCTGTTTACCCACAGGTAAAATGGCTGAAAGAGCGCGGCATTGACGTGGATGTAGTAGAAGGCGCCAAGACCAAGGATATGCTGATTTTGGAAGAGGAAATGAGATCCGTTGCAGGAAACCTTTATATTACCACAGATGACGGTTCCTATGTACGCAAGGGCATGGTAACCGACGTTGTTAAGGATTTGGTGGAGAACCAGGGCAAGAAGTACGATGTCTGCGTTGCCATCGGACCTATGATTATGATGAAATTTGTCTGCAGGCTCACCAAGGAGCTGGGAATACCAACCATCGTCAGCATGAACCCAATCATGGTGGACGGTACAGGAATGTGCGGCGCCTGCCGTGTAAGCGTTGGCGGGGAAGTGAAGTTCGCATGTGTGGACGGACCTGAGTTTGACGGCCATCTGGTAGATTTCGACCAGGCCATGAAGCGCCAGCAGATGTACAAGACAGAAGAGGGCAGAGCCATCTTAAGGCTGCGTGAGGGTGCTACCCATCACGGCGGATGCGGAAACTGCGGAGGTGAGGAATAATGGACGTATTAAAGAAGATACCCGTAAGGGAACAGGACCCAAAGGAGAGGGCAACGAATTTTAAGGAAGTATGTCTGGGATATAACCAGGAAGAAGCCCAGGAAGAAGCTTCCCGCTGCATTAACTGTAAGAATGCAAAATGTATCCAGGGATGCCCGGTTGCCATCAATATACCAAAGTTCATTGCAGAAGTAAAAGAAGGAAAATTTGAGGATGCAGCAAATACCATAGCAGAATCCAGCGCCCTTCCCGCAGTATGCGGACGTGTATGCCCTCAGGAGAGCCAGTGCGAAGGCAAATGTATCCGCGGCATCAAAGGCGAGCCTATTTCCATCGGAAAGCTGGAGCGTTTCGTGGCAGACTGGTCCAGGGAAAATGGATTCGTACCGGCTAAGCCAGAGAAAACCAACGGCATCAAGGTAGCTGTAATCGGTTCCGGCCCTGCAGGACTTACCTGCGCGGGCGACCTCGCAAAGATGGGATACGAAGTAACCATTTTTGAAGCCCTTCATGAGCCAGGCGGCGTGCTTACATACGGAATTCCTGAATTCCGTCTTCCCAAGTCCGGCGTAGTACGGCCTGAAATCGACAACGTAAGGAAGCTGGGCGTTAAGATTGAGACCAATGTTATCATCGGAAAATCCGTGACCATAGACGAGCTGATGGATGAGGAAGGCTATAAGGCCGTATTCATCGGTTCCGGCGCAGGACTTCCCAAGTTTATGGGAATTCCGGGCGAGAACGCCAACGGCGTATTCTCCGCTAACGAGTATCTGACCAGAAGCAACCTGATGAAGGCCTTCCGCGATGATTACGATACGCCAATTTACCTGGGCAAGAAGGTGGCGGTTGTAGGCGGCGGAAACGTTGCCATGGATGCTGCCAGAACAGCACTTCGTCTGGGTGCGGAGGTGCATATAGTGTACAGAAGAAGTGAAGCCGAGCTGCCTGCCCGTGTGGAGGAAGTACATCATGCCAAGGAAGAGGGAATCATCTTCAACCTGCTGACCAATCCGGTAGAGATTCTGACCGACGACAACGGCTGGGTTAAGGGAATGGTAGTGCGCAAGATGGAATTAGGCGAGCCGGATGCATCAGGCCGCCGCAGACCGGTAGAGGTTGCCGGATCTGATTACACCATCGACGTGGACGCTGTCATCATGTCCCTTGGAACCTCACCAAACCCACTTATATCTTCCACCACAGAGGGCCTTGAGACCAACAAGTGGAAATGTATCATTGCAGATGAGAGCAACGGGAAGACCACCAAGGAAGGCGTATACGCAGGCGGCGATGCCGTAACAGGCGCTGCAACCGTAATCCTTGCCATGGAGGCAGGCCGTGCAGGTGCAAGAGGAATCGATGAGTATCTCAATGGAAATAAATAAGTAAATATGGAATCTGAAATGTAGAGAGCCGGTATCCGGGGACTGTCTGTAGCGGACAGAACACCCTGGATGCCGGCTTTTTGGCTCTTTGTCAATAGCTGGGGCGGGCAGGCAGGGGAGTTAATTTCCATTTGAAAAAATAACGGAATTTATTATTACATTTATTCAACGGAAAGAGGGCTATGGAAACAAGAGAGAAAGAAAAAGAGTTGGGTATTGACGTTTTAAGGGTATATATGGTATTCTATATAAAATCGCATGGAAATCTCTGTGCAGGATTCTTATTTGCAGTTTTATGGTCATTTGGCTGCTTCAGCCGTTTTTCACGCAGGAATAATTGAAAAAGGTGGTGGTGTGTGTTTTCGTGTGTTATTCAGGATATAGAGGTGTGTTTTTATGATATCTGTTAGTTTCTCAGTTTCCTAAAGTCAGCGCTGTTTATCAGTAGTCAGTCACGTTCGTAAATCAATATTCTTGAAAAAATCAGAGAGATTATATGTATCTTAAAATTGAAGCATATTATTTTGCACGCTTTGAAATTATTTTGTGCGCCCGGAATATTCATTTTAACAGAAGAAGCGGAAATTTCCCACCTCTGCAGGTGAAGGGATGAATTGCCAGAAACAAACTTAAGGGCAGCGGCGGGCAAAGGGATACAGGAAGAAGAATAACAGGAAGAAAAATAACGAAAAGAAAAACATCGAGAGAATTATGGCAGTAAAGCCGGTTTATGCCGGTCAGTTTATGCCGGTCAGCGGATGCAGGTTGGCAACGGGCGTTGGTGGCGGAATGACGATGGAGCCTGGATAATGGATGGGAAATCCCGCAGCCGGGACAGAGGAGGCATGTAGTGCAAAGTTTTTTTACCGGAGGAGAAAAAATGAGGATAAGGAATACATTGAAACGCGTGATGGCGTTATTTCTTGCAACAGTATTGGTATGTACGGCAGTACGGACCACCAGCGGAGCCGGGGATCTAATTAATTTGAACCCATACCGCCAGGTGTTCCGGGGTAAGAACCTGAATGCATTTGGAAGGACACACCGGGATATGAACATTTACCAGGTGGGGGAAGGCGCGGGAGCCCTGCCGGCATTATGCATACAGGAAGGCCACAAACTTCCGGACGGAAGTCCGGCGAAATATGAGCAATATTATGTGGAGCCGGGGAAGCCGGTTCCCGTCATTGGGCCGTTTGAGCGTTATCTGCCCATGGTGCTTGCCTATGAGTGGCTGGTATCGGATAACTATTATGTTCCGGCGCGCTATGGGGTCGTCCAGGTCTATTACTGGGGATGCATGAATGGATATGAACATAACTGGGCATTGCAGAAGCAGGCCATGGAAAAGTTCCAGGCAGTAATGAATGGGGATCCCATGGTTATGGCCTATTTTGAGGAAATGAAGGCCCACATCCTGGAAGGGGAAGCCGAGTATAATGGTACGGGCAGTTCTTTACTGCCTGCGTGGGCTGGTTCTGTCCAGAAAATGGTCCTGAAAGACGGACATTATGAGCTAACATTGGATATCAGCAGCTGTCCGCAGCTTCAGAGTGCTTCCTGGTCCTTTCCGGATAATCAGTGGTCATATCAACTGGCGCCGGATGGCAGAAGTGTGACATTTCAGTACAATGGAAACCAGGAACCCCAGGGAACAATTGAGTCTGCACAAATCCAGGGAATCGAAAACCGCTTTTACGCTTATATATTTACCCCGGCCGCTTCCGAAAACTTTCAGAAGCAGTTGGGATGGCTGGATTTTAGCCGCCCCATGGCATCTGTCTCCTTTTCAGTTGGAACAGATGCGGTCATGCCGGGCAGCGGTAATTTGGAGTTATACCGCCATTCTGAAACATTTGAGAGCACTTATAACATCGATTTGGAGAAATATTGTGCCGAGACGAATCAGCCGCTAGAGGGAACTGTATTCAACGTGTGGGAAGATTTTGATTTTTCCCAGGTAAATGAGCAGGGGTATGAGGAAGGCGAACCGGATGGGACCAGCGGACAGGTCTATATAAACTGCATGTCGCCGGAACCGGAAAACAATTATATCTGTGACATCCTGACCACGGATACAGATGGATATGCCAGGCACAGCGATGCCAGATATTATAATTACAGCAAAAGATACTGCATGGGCCATCCTGCCCCGGAATGGATTGAATGCGACCACGAGGAGGATGAGGATTGCAGCTGTGATGAGGAAAATGACCGGCTTCGCGGGCAGTGGAGGGCAGAACAGGAATTGTGCGCAGCCACATGCGATTTCCATGCCCCGAACCATGATGAGGATAACCGTGAACAGGACACATCGGCTATGGAAGCCATGCTGGCGGACAGGGATGAGACATATGAACGGTTCATAGAATTGGAGTACAGTTATCATTTACAGGAAAAGACGGCGCGGACAGGATATATTCTCCACGGAAAGCACAGCGATGACAAGGAGATAGAAAATGTCCTGCTGTCATCCGCCCAGGCGGGAGGAAATGCCCGTGCAGCTGTATATAGGCCCAGCTCGTTTGTGGGAAAGGCAATTGAGCCTGTATACACGTATGTGGCGGCAATGAGAGAAAGAAGGTCTTACAAATATCCGGTTCCGGATGGTCAGGAGATGGAGCTTGAGGAACAGCGCAGTATATTCAGCCTATTGGGAGATAAGAAGGAAAAGAAGAAGGCAGATGTTCCGTTAAAGGAAGCCGTTGACGGCGGTATTTCTCAGGAACAGGAAAATGCTTCCGGCAGCGCGGGGGAACAGGAGGATGGAGATGGAACACAAGGGGAGGATGAAGGCACACCCGGAAACGGGGGGCAGGATGAGGACGGCAATGAAAGTCAGGAAAGTGAGGCGGATAAAAACGGGAATCTTCAGGCCAAATCGCCGGTGTCCCCACCACCAAATCTATTAAAATCAGGACATGGGAGAACCATTCTATTTTCCGGCATTTCATCAGAAGCACACACAGATAATTTCAAACATCAAACCCAAAAGAAACCAGAAGATACGGAAACTCAGAAAAACGGCATTGCAAGGGAAAATATAGATGAGGACACAGAAAACAGCACAGATAAGGATATGCAGGACATAAAAGACAACACCACAGATACCGCGGATATCCTGGATGAAGCTGAGAGGAATTCTGATAAAGAAAATCAGAGCAGAGCCGTTCAAGGTGATAGGGATGGAGAGGATGGCGTTCAAAGTGAAATATATGAAGAATATGAATATGCCAGAAAGCCAGTCTCACCATCCTATGGCGCGGTTGAATTTGAATATTTCCTGGAAGACACTGAGAAAGATACCGGAGAACCGGATGGGGAAGAAAACCGTGCAGTGCGGTTTATCAGGTCCCTGTTTTCAGGAGAAGAGGATGACGACGACTCCATAACCGTGTCCCTGCCGTCGTTTATGGACGATGACCTGGGATCCATGGATGTATCGGGCTATGGGAAACCGGATACTATACTCTACACCTTTAAGGTCTGGAATCATCGGACAGAGGGCAGGCTGCACATCAATAAAAGGGACTTAGAGCTGCACCGCGCGGACGGGGACAGAAGTTACGGACTGACCCAGGGGGATGCCACACTGGAGGGCGCTGTCTATGGCCTGTTTGCGGCCCAGGATATCATTCACCCGGATGGCAAATCAGGTACTGTTTATAACCAGAATGATTTGACAGCCGTAGCCGCCACGGATAAACAGGGAAATGCCTCTTTCCTGGCATACACGGAAAAACCAGGGTCCAGGCTGGATGATGACGGAAACATAATATCACCGGAGAATGCCGCCGGACCTGAAAATCTTTATAATGGTTCGTCCATCACCTCATCGGACCAGGGATTCGGCACAGATGTTTATCCCGACTATGTGTCTTTAAATGGAGAACAGTGGATTGGGCGGCCCCTTATTATGGGCAGCTATTATGTTATGGAGCTTAGCAGGTCAGAGGGATATGAATTGTCTGTCAGCGGCATTTCCTTAAAGGAAAGCAACCGGACTCAGGATGCGGTCAGCAGGATACATGAGGCCGGACAGGCCCGCATATCAGGCGGCTTGTCCGATTATAATTCCATGGATGCAGACGGCTCCTGGAATAATTTTATTGTAGAGAGCTACAAAACTGAAAATGGATATGATATCACCCTGACCGGATATCCCCAGGGGGCGGAGTTTTATGAAATAAAAACAGGAACAGAGACAAAAACGTACAGGGCGGTTTTGGGAAGTTCCCTTCAGATGAAAGTAGATGACCAGGGCCGCCCTGTCTATCAGACGGCAAAAGGAGGTGAGTATAAGATTGGGACTGACGGTAATCCCATTATCCGGTCGGATACTGCTACGGGCAGTGGCACGGAGGAGCGGATTCCCTATGGGGAGACCCTGCCCTACCGTTTCAGGACAGCCCCATATCCCAGCGGTACGGCTGTACCGGCTGATATGAGTAAATGGGGACAGGCCATTGAACCACATTATCTGTCAGAACAGATTAATGGCATGTTGGAACAGATTGGATACAGACCGGTTTCAGACACTTCGCCGTGGACAAAAATCCGGCTTTCGGGCCAGACCAACGCACAGGCGGCAGAGGAAATCATGGATTGGTACACGGTCCATAACTTCTTTGACTGCGGGTCTGTGGAGGATATATATGAGATGGAGGGTAGTTTCTTTGCTTTGCTGCGCCATGATTATTCATTGGCCGATGCCGCCTTCCCCGCGGTCTATGACTCCGTGAACCGTAAACTGTATGTCCGAAAAACGGCAGAGGTGTCAGGGGGGCTGGCCGGGATGGTTGGTTACTGGATTGAGTATCAAAAGGGTGAATACAGCCTGAAAAGCGCCGTTGTGTCAGTAGGAGAAAAACGGGAAATAAACACGGCCATTCCTTTTGGGAGCAATATAGAAGCTGCGGCCGAAACCGTGTATCAGCCGCTGTATGAGACTTACAGAGAAGGGGATATTGTCCTTGACAGGGAGGGGAATCCCATTCCTCTCCTGGAGCGTGTCTATGAGTATGAAGACAGAACAGAAACATATGAAACAGATAAGCTGGAGCCGGTTTCTGCTGTTTATGATGGGGCCACGGGGAGCTATGTGATTCATGTGGAGAATTCCATGGACTGGAGTGACAGGACAGAGCCGGTATATACGGAATTCCGGGTGGTGACAAAAGAGAAATCCATTGACTGGGAAGGGGAGGAATTGCCTTACAGCCAGTACCTGACAGACATAGCTGGAGTCGGGGTAAGCGCCTTTGCTGCGGTTCCTCCGTTGGATGAAGGAAGCTATGTAGTATTCCAGGCTTTGAATTATCCGGGGCAGAATCAGCCGGTGCAGGAAGCCGGTACTGGTTCTGGTCCGCTGCTGGTATTGCAGAGAGTCATCAAGCAGTCCGTAAAGGTCACAAAAGATATTTCCCAGTCATCCTATGACGGCGTAAATACATACGGAGCTGTCCACAACGACCCGCTGACCGTGCTGCTGGGTTTATTTAAGGGAGACGGCAGTTCCCAGGGCGCAAAGCTGCTGAGTCAGTTTAAATTCAAGGCATATCTGAAGAGTAATCTGGAAAATATCTTTGTGGACAGCGCTGGCAGCATCATTTCAGAAGATATAGGAACAGCGGATTTTAAAGGAGATGTCCAGAAAATCTTTCTGCCTCCTAAGGACGGAAACGGACAGCGGCTTTTGGAAACAAAAGAAGATGGAAGCTATGATTACACAAAATTCTTTGACGCCATGTACGCGGCAGTGCAGGTGGAAAAAGGGAAAAAGCCGCAGGAGGCGATACGGCAGTTTGCTGTGGATTACTATGATATAGATACCTATAAAATGGAAATTCTTGCGGCGGAACCTGGACTTAACAGCGATGCGGCCTACGAAAAGGCGCTACTTCGGGCTGTGAAAGAGGCCGGGAGCTATCTGTCTGTTTTTACCGGACTGGATGACAGGCTGGCCATTGCCTGGGACAGCGACGCTGGCGGAGGGGCTGACAATGATGTGACCACACTGCAATGCAACACCAGGAATGGGAAGGATGATTATTACAATCATTCCATCATGCTTGCGTATGGCACATACGTTATCGTGGAGCAGGTTCCCGCGGACGTGGACAGGGAGCTGGCAAACCGGCATTTTACCAGGGACTATCCCAGGGAGATCACCCTTCCGTTTGTGCCGGATATCGGCCGGGATGAGGGCACGGGGGAAGCGGATGTCAATTATCAGACAGGCAGTCCCTATTTCCGGTATGACAGCACGGATACGCCGGAAGACCTGATCCGCAAATATAAAATACGTTTCAATGAGGAGACCCATATCATACAGGCCAATGGACAGGATGGAAGATTCGAGATATATAAATACGGCCTGGATAAGGATGTGCGGCCGGGCCGCAGCCTGACATCCCAAGCACCCTATGAAGAAGAATATATGGATGGCGGAAATAATGCCGTAAAGGGATATTATGCCGGATATACCTCCCAGAGCGAAGACGCCGGAATCATGGACGGGGTGGTCTATGACGGATATGAAACAGCAGACGGACAGATGGAAGTCAGGGACCAGGTGGCAGCGATGAAAGGGATGCAGACAGCCATAGACGGTAAATTTGCCTCTATGCTGGTTCCGTGGACCGTGCTGCCTCCCGCGGTGGACAGAATCAATCCGGACACGGGAAATGTGGAGACTCTGATTCCCTCCGGAACTGGCGGGGATTTTAATTTCGTGGCCTTTGCCCAGGAGGATTTTGAGGACGAGTATTATAATTCCAGACTTCGTATTGAGAAGCTGGATTCCGAGACAGGCGATTCCATTATCCATGACGGCGCATTGTTTAAGATATATGCGGCTAAAAGGGATGTGGAGAAAAAGGGAATGAGCACGGTCGCAGGGTCCGGAAATGTGTTGTACGGCGAGGCTGTGGACTGGAGGGGAAATCCCGTGACGGATGCAGACGGGAAGAGGATTCTGTATCCGAGAGTAGGTAAGAATAATGGGAGTACGGACGACCTGCCTGTGCGTCTGGATAAGGAAGGGATCCCGCAGTATGATGAAAGCCAGCTGATTAGGCAGGAGGACCAGGAGGGGAATGAGACAGGAATTTTCAGGGCATACTCCACAATCAGGGAAATAGTTATAGACGGTCAGGTGAAAAAGGTGCCGGTGGGATACATTGAGACGTATAAGCCGTTGGGAGCAGGCGCCTATGTGCTGGTGGAGATCCAGGCCCCGGAAGGGTATGTAAAGAGCCGTCCGGTGGCGTTTGAAGTGTACGCGGACAGCGTATCGTTTTACAGGGAAAAAAGAAATACGGACGGAACCACGGATGGATGGGAAGAGGATACGGCTGTGAAATACCAGTATGCCATTCCAGTGGCCGGCAGTACCAATAAAGTCCGGACCCGGACTGTCAGCCGGATAAAGGTGGAGGACTATCCTTCCAGGATGGAAATTCATAAAGTGGAGGACGGGGATTCCCTGGTGGGAAACCAGAACATCCTTCAGAAGACCGATGCACAGGGCATGGCGGAAACAAGCGGAGGTTTTGAGGAAAATGTCACGGTCAATGACGCCGGGGACCGGTTGGCTTATAAGGTAAGCGGCCGTAAGGAAAAGCTGGAGGAACGGGGGGATGTGAGAGATATTGTTTACAATCCGGAAACCATGCAGTGGGATGGGTATGTGACTAAGCCATTTGACGAATACTCAGAACATATAGTGGAGGGGACGGAAAAGGCGCTAAAGGCCATGCCCGGCGTAAAACCGCTGTATCTGCCAGACGGTACCTTTTCAGGCAGGGGAATCCGCTTTGACATTTCCGTATCCGGCGCAGGATTGTCCCTGTACCATGCCATAGAAATTGAAAAAACGGGGGAACATGTCTATAAGGGCGTAAGCGCTACTGTCAAGGACGGCAGGGTAACGGGGATTACGGATACAAATACCGGTACTCATAAGGAAATACGTGTGGTTGGTGAGGAAAACAGTCCGGGTAACGCCATGAAAACACATAAGGCCTCGTGGAATGTGTGGGATACCGTCATTGTGGATAATGCCCCGGTAAATCTGTATTTCTATGATTTGAATCAGGTGGATACCAGGGAAGACCCGGATACGGGAGAGCTGCTGGTGCTGGATAAAAAAGGGAATCCGCTGTGTTTCGCGGATTCCGTCACCGGCATGGCATATGTCTATGATGACTATGGACGTATGCTGGCATACACAGTGGATGATGAGGGAAATAAGATACTGGTCAAATCCATACAGGTACGGAAGGATGAAAATGGACAGACGATTTATGAGAATAAAACAACAGTGGATGATGAAAATGGACTGCCCATCTATTATACAGGCAAAAACGTAGCGGCAAAGGATGAGTCCTGGACAACAGACAACAGCATGGACTCTTACGGAACTCCGGAAACGTCCGGCGCCGGACATTCGATTGCCCGCCTGCCCTTTGGCGCCTATATACTTGAAGAGCAGGGCGTCCCCTATGATCAGGGATATATCCAGGCCAGGCATATGGGGCTTATACTCAGGGACACAGACGAGGTACAGAAATATTTCATGCAGAATGAATTTACCAAAACTGCCTTTGCGAAGCTGGATGTGCGGACCCAGAAGGAGGTAAGAGGAGCGGTCATGACCCTGTACCGGGCCGGTCTGGACAGTGACGGATCCCCCCTTAAGGAGCAGGATGGCATATACAAAAAAGGCCAGGTCTATGCCTCATGGATTAGCGGATACCAGTACGATGATAACGGAAACATGAAGATGGATGAACACGGGGAACCTGTAACGACAACAGAACCCCATTGGATTGACCACATTCCAGTTGGATATTATGTACTGGAGGAAACCATTTGTCCTTATGAACAGGGATATGTTCAGTCAGAGGCGGTGAATATTGACGTACTGGAAACAGGGGATGTTCAGAGCTTTGAGATGGAGGATGATTTTACATCCATTGATATTCTGAAATACGACACAAGAAATGGTGATGTAATCTACGGGGACAGCGAAGCGTACCTGACCTTATACCGTCCAATACTGGATGAAAAGGGATTTCCGGTGCTGGAAAATGGAATTCCCAGGTACGATGAAACGGGAAGGATATTCACATTCCGGGCCGCTACATATAAGGATGGTCAGGAGGTGGCGGCCACAGGCCGCGTGGTCCCGGACGCAGGCGGAAATCATCCAATCATAAAGTATGATTATGATTTCCGGGAAATTCCCGGCACATATCAGGGACGGTATTATTATACGGAGCAAGGGACCGTGCGCCTGGAGTATCTGCCTGTAGGAAATTATGTGCTGGCAGAGACAGAAAATCCTGAGGGCTATGCCACAGCGGACCCCATACTTATTAATATAGAAGAAAAAGGGCACTTGAAAGAGATACAATATTTTAAGATGGGGGATAAGCCGCTTGAACTGGAGGTCTCCAAGGCGGATATCACCGGCGGTAAGGAGGTAAACGGTGCAAAACTTGCCATTTATCCGGTGGATGAAAGGGGAAATGTATCGGAAATGCCTCTTGTGCTCCACCAACCCTCAGAAGATGGACAATATCAGGATATTGAGGCGGTCTGGATTTCGGGACTGGACGGAAGGTACACGAAGGAGGATGAGTACCAAGGGCTTATCCCGCCAGGTTTTCAGCCAGGGGATTTAAAACCTCATATATTGGAGTACATCCCGGAAGGTGATTATATCCTCAGGGAGATAACAACTCCGTACGGATTTCTGCAGTCGGTAGATATTCCCTTTACTATTACGGACAGCCGGATACTGCAAAAAACAGAAATGACAGATGAAATCCCGGATGGAATTCTCCGTATTATAAAAAGTGATTCGGACCAGCCGGATGAAAAACTGCAGGGAGCAGAGTTTTGCCTGGTGAACCAGACAACGGGCTCCATATGCGGTACCGTAACCACGGACCAGCAGGGACAGGCGCAGTTTGGTCCACAACCCATTGGCTATGTGGACCGGGATGGGAATTTTAAACCCTATACCTATGTGTGCAGTGAGACAAAGGCAGCCCCCGGGCACATGCTGACCCTTGAACCGTATGAATTCCAATTTCATTACAGGAATGAGCTGACAGACATCATTGTCTGTGAATATAACCCCGCCAACGACACCAACCGGGTAGTTACGGACAAGCTGTCAGGTGATACAGAGGAAATGCTGGAAGGCGCAGTACTCAGAATCGAGCGCAGGACAGAATCAGGATGGAAGACAGCGGAAGAATGGACAACCGGCAGGCAGGGGCATTATACAAAGAATCTGAGTGCAGGAGAATACCGTCTGGTTGAGGTGAAAGCGCCGGAGGGATATGAACTGCAGGAAACTCCTGTCGAATTTACTATCAGGGACGGAATGACCGAGATTCCCCGTCTGGTTATGCGCAATTATACAACCATCGTAGATGTGGAAAAGACGTCGGCGGAAACAGGAAACCTGCTGGGAGGCGCCAGATTGCAGCTCATTGATAAGTCTGACGGAAAGGTGGTCCGGGAGTGGACATCCGAGGCAGGAAGCGGACAGCGTTTTTACGGGTTGAAACCGGGCACATATATCATCCATGAACTTCAGGCCCCATCCGGATATGAGAGGACTGAGGATCGGGAAATTGTGGTAAAAGACTGGACCGGGACAGAGGGACCGGAAATGGGCCGGGGGGATGATAAGGTATTGCACAATATGGTTCAGGTATTCCGGTTTGAGAACCGGACAGCATCCTCATCCGGCGGAGGCAACAGGCCAAGACCAAAGGTGGAGTACATTACATTTAAGAAAACAGATGTTTCCGGAAGGGTACTCCGGGGGGCGGAATTCACATTTTATGACCAGACGGGCCGGGCAATCGGTACCTCTGTCAGCGACAGCACAGGAACGTTCCGCATAAGAAGGCCCGAAAATGGTACATACACCTTCCGGGAAACAAAGGCGCCAAACGGATATGCATTAAATCCAGACATATTCAGTTTTACAGTCAATGGCAGTGATGTCATAAGGGGTACATATGAGGTTGTGGATAAGGAATTGGAGTTTACAATTACAAAGCTGGATGGAGACAGCGGCCTGCCTCTTATGGGAGCCAGGTTCAGGATCGAAAAAGGAGTAAGCGGTGTTGCGGATAAGGGGCTGGAGACTGAGGGCGAGGGGGGAACCGAAGCTGTAACCGGCGCGGACGGTACATTTACTTATCATTCAGCAACACCCGGCCTGTATGTCATTCGTGAGACAGAGGCACCTCAGGGATATCAGCTGGCTGATGAGGTATACGAGTTTACACTGGATGCGGTGGGGCGGATACTGGGTGGAGCAATGACGCAGGACGGTGCGGTGATGCAGGATGGTATAATCACACAGGACGGAATAATTATATATAATTGGAAGGAAAAGCCGCCGGTCAGGAAAATAGGAAGCATTACAGCTGTGTATCAAGCGGGAAACCGGTTTGGAAAAGGAACATATCATTTTGGGTCCGGCCACAGGGATACGGTAAGGACCGGAGACGACCTGCCCGTGGCAGCGGCAGCAGCAATGACAGTTTTATGTGTGGCGGGCTTTAGTATGTGTCTGCGTATGAAACGAAAGAAGGAATGGAGTCAGGGCAGGAAATGGATGGTATTTATTCTGATTTTGATACCCATAACAATTTATCTGGCCTTTGATGTGATGGCGGAGGAAACGGATACCTTATCTGTCTCAGGGAAGATGATATATACCTCTATGGAAGACATAGAGCCTGTCCCGCAAACCGCCTGGATATTAGCCAGAGACGATATATCAGGAAAGGAACGGAATATTCTGCTGCCACTGGTAAGTTATCATTTTTCTGATAAACATTGGGAGGACGGGTTCCGGCTGGATTTGACGGTGGCGGATTATGACGCAGGTTTTTATGAAGTTGGCGGGGTGAGGATTGAAGCACGGAAGGAGGATATTAGGGAGAGCCTGACAAGCCATGAGACGGAAATTTTAAGTCAGGCAGGCCTGGATTCGGAAGCGTACAGGATTGAGCAATTCCAGTGGAATGGTGAGATTTATGAGAAGGATGGGGTGCTGTGCCGAAATTTGACAGCGGTCGGACGTAAATTGGTTGCGGACTGCACAGCAGTTTATGGAGGGGAGATTAGCAGGAGCGTATTTCTGGATGACATCGAAGGGGATGACGAGAGCGGACAGATTGGATATTCAGGGATTGACGAGAGGTATGTTGTTAAAAACAGTGTGCGGCCGCTGTTTTCGGGGATAACTGCGTTTGTAGTTGGGATTTGTTCTGTGGTATTGATTGCAGCCGTGGCTCTGACTATGATTAAGCGGACAAGACCGTATGGTATGGCGGTGGCTATGTTCATGTTCTTCGCGGGAGTTGTGTTCAGCCTGCGTTTTCTGGTTAAGACGGGGTTGGACTATGCTGATGGGCGCAGGGGGTATCGTATGGTACAGGATGAGGCTTATGGAAGGGAAGTGAAGGAAATCCGGGAAGGATATGCTGCTGAGGCGGTGGATGTTAATGGAGAGGGATACTCGGATGAGGTGAGGTATACTGACGGGAAGGAAAACCCTAAAGGTAATTCTGCCTGTGGAAAGCCTGACCTGAATGAAGCGGCCCTGGTTTCCATCAATCCGGAATACCAGTTCTGGCTGTCTGTACCTGGAACCGAAATTGATTATCCGGTGGTGCGGCATGAAGATAACGAATATTATCTGAATCATAACTTTTATCAGGAACAGCATATATCAGGCTGCGTTTTTGCGGATTCCTCGGCTGTTCCCCTGGCTGTGGACAACACGGTGCTGTATGGGCATAACATGAAGGACGGAAGTATGTTTGCTGATTTGAAAAAATATGGCGAGGAAGCTTTTTTTCGGGAAAATCCTGTCATACAGGTATTTTACAGGGGAAAGTGGCTGGAATGTCCCATTTTTTCCTGTCAGCTCCGTCATCAGAGCGACGCCGGAGCCTATGGCACTAACTTTATGGAGGAGGAGTGGCTGCCCTATCTTGAGAAAATGGGGGCAGCGTCCCTCTATGAGACGGGAATCATTCCAGAAGGGGATGAGAAACTTATAACGCTTTCAACTTGCTACGGCAAAGACCAATATCTGATTGTGCAGGCGCTGCTGCATGGTATGTGATACCCGTATAGTAGTATTTTCTGAGGTGGACAGCACATTTTTTTCTGGATTTTTTGAATGGGTGTGACGCTGGTTGTTGGGATTGGTGGGGATGGGGCGTGTAAAACAAAAAAGTTAACGCTGCCCCTGGCTGTCATGTATATTGCATATAAAGCAGAAAAATAGTATAGTAATAGAAGCATTATGCAAATACGGTGGCAATAGGTGACATTAGTGAAAAAGAATATAGACTTACTAAATGGAAATATACTCACATCCCTGACTGAGCTGGCACTGCCAATCATGGCCACATCACTGGTCCAGACTGCCTATAATCTGACGGATATGGCCTGGATTGGCATGGTGGGAAGCGATGCAGTGGCAGCGGTTGGAGCGGCTGCCATGTATACCTGGCTGTCCTCCGGTGTTGCCGCCCTGGCCAGGATGGGGGGACAGGTGAAATCTGCTCATGCCTATGGGGAAGGAAACAGAAGGGAAGCGGTACAGTACGGAAAGGGAGCCTTGCAGCTGGCTCTGGTTCTGGCCGCTGCGTATGGAATCATAACAAATCTTTTTGCGGGACCCCTGATAGGCTTTTTCCACCTCAATTCGTCTTTGGTGGTCAAAGATGCAATTGTGTATCTGAGAATTGCATGCGGCCTTATTCTCTTTGCGTTTATTGGACAGACACTGACGGGCTTGTATACGGCTTCCGGCAACAGCAGGACTCCCTTTGTGGCCAACTGCATCGGTATGGGGGCCAATATTGTGTTGGATCCTCTGCTTATCTTTGGCCTGGGGCCAATTCACGGCATGGGAGTAGCCGGTGCAGCCGTTGCTACGGTGACAGCCCAGTTTATCGTGTCTCTGGTCCTGGTGATTTCCATGAGAAAGGATCCTGTGCTGGCAGCTCAGATGCGGATTTGGATTCCTACGCCCTTATCCAATATTAAAACCATGGTGCGGATTGGATTTCCGGCTGCAATTCAGAGTATGCTGTACTGCGGGATATCCATGGTCCTTACCAGGTTCGTCACTGCATGGGGTGATACGGCGGTGGCAGTCCAGAGAGTAGGAGGACAGATTGAATCCATTTCGTGGATGACAGCAGATGGTTTCGGGACAGCCATCAATGCATTTGTAGGGCAAAACTATGGCGCGGGAAACCTGAAGCGGGTAAAAAAGGGGTATATGACGGCATCTGCCATTATGTTTATATGGGGTATCTTTACCACATGCCTCCTTATATTTGGGGCAGCGCCCATATTCAGCCTGTTTATCCATGAGCCGGAGGTTATACCGGCCGGAGCTGATTATCTTCGCATTATCGGATTTTCGGAAATGTTCATGTGTGTGGAACTGATGACTGTGGGAGCCCTGTCCGGTATGGGAAAGACAATGGAGGCGTCTGTCATAACCATTATTCTCACAACGGCGCGCATTCCGCTTGCCGTGATACTGGGTGGAACGGCCCTGGGCCTGAATGGCATTTGGTGGGCCCTGACTATTTCAAGCATTGTAAAAGGAATTATTTTCTTTGGGTATTATCTTCATATTATGAAGAGGATGAAGGCATAGGTACCGCGGCTGATATGCTGTGGCTTGACAGCCTTGCTGTACCGGATGAATCTTTAATAAACAAAATACCAGATTATAAAATTGGTAAAAATGATACTAAATCATGTCGAAAATATAAGGAATACCAGAGAATAAACCACTTGCATAATGTCGGATTTTGTGAGAGAATAGAACCAAGTATGATGTGATAAATTTAACGAA
>ERZ773118.1041-NODE-1041-length-19760-cov-5.56955_pt1 | contig 19760 bp, 25 predicted proteins | sample MGYA00580562_ERZ773118 | MGnify/ENA primary metagenome ERZ773118 (study PRJEB29015, sample SAMEA2737878) | human gut metagenome | biome: human gut; feature: human-associated habitat; material: faeces | place: China | collected 2012 ... | reverse complement strand
ACGCATCATATAAGGTACAGCGGATCATGTTCACGTCAGCTCCGGAGGGAGCATATATCTTCATGATCTCAGCAGATGAAGAACCATACTTCAAAACATAGGTTTTTCCATTGTCTTTTGATTCCTCAATCTGAAAAATTCCGGAATAGCTGCTGATGATCCCATTGTCATTCTTAAATGCTGAGAAAGTCACGCTTTCCGGAACCAGAGTCTTTCCGTCCTTTTGTTTCCGGATCACCTGGCTGCTGACACGAAGGTCATAACTGAGACCAATCTTTCCGTCCTTTGCCTTGCTGATGGAAAATCTCTTGGTGATCCAGGAGCCCATTGACTTTACAACAAGCGTTTTACCGCCTACAACAAGCCCTTTTCCACCGACCAGAAGAACTTTCCCTTCCAGTCCGTAAAGCCCCGAAATATCCACGTAGCCGTTGTCAGAAGTCATTGCTGTGACCTGATACGTTCTGGTTTTCGGATTCCAGGTACCGTTTACTCCTTCAGAAGCTTTCACCGTAATCTGGTCAATGTGATCGGAAACATCCGTATCGCCCAGATACACGAAAAAAGTGGTATGACAGCTGCTGTAATCCCCACCGGAACCATCCGTATAGGTATGGACCACATGCGCATCATTGTCCAGGGAAGCCCCGATTGCATCCAGGGTGGAAATCCCGGACAAAGTGTCCAGGGCTTTCTTCGCCGCGTCAGAAGCTGCATTTGCTGTGTTGCTGGCGGCATTTGCGGTACTGGCGGCATTGGATGCAGTCGTAGAAGCACTGACAATGTTGGTATTCATCTGGCTGTATAACTGGTTCAGGCTCTGGTTCTGATCGTCAAACCAGATCCGGCTGCTCTTGATACTCTGGGAGCTGCCATTGATGGCTGATACCACCGAAGGGATATCCAGCTTAGTGCCGGCAATGGCTGCGTTATCTGCCACCATCTTATTCACGATCAGACCATCCGCGATAGCTCCAGGCTTCACGCCTGTGGAATCCAAAAGAATCCCTTTTCCGGTCTTATCAAACAAAGAAAAGGTAAAATCCCCGGTTGCGTCCAGGCCTGCCTGCATCCGGACAGTTCCGTCTGCGTCCCTCCACTGCTGGGTTGCCCCCTGGATCTTAATCCCGCCATCGTCAGATGTAATCATAAATTTATTGGTGGAAATAGTGCCGCTTAAAAGATCCCCGACCGTGACCGTCTGCATAACTGCAGTTCTGATCAGTGCAGAGTCAATCACAGCATTCTGGGAAGTAAGGTGGATGTTCTGCAAATCCCCCACACCGGCACCACCTGCAAGCAGAGTTTTGATATTGGCATAACTGGAATCCAGGATATTGATCTTTGCATTGGCGGCAGTAAAATTTGTAGCAGTCAGATCCCTGAAGCTTCCAAACTCTGCATCCAGGTTCTGTACCGTCGCATTGACCGCATTCAGATTCTGGATTGTTGCAAATTTCAAATTGGCAGTATCCACATCCAGCTTGTTGATCATAGCGTGGTCGATCATCACCAGCTGTGCATAATACCGCTCCATTTCTTTTGTGGCAGGACCTTTCCAGTTTGCATTTGTTTCATCTTCTGATAAACCTACAGCCTCCACAGAATCCGTAAAACCGCCATCATACTCCCTTTCCAGTTTCATCAGTGGAACCTTGTAGGAGCCCCCTTTTCTGTCTTCCACGGTGAGGACGTCCCACGGATCCAGCCGTGGGTCTCCCATCATCCGTAGGGAGCCTGGCATATAGGAAAAACCTTTCAGGGAATCCATCACTTTGTCCAGGATATCCTGTGTCATAAACGGATTGGAAAAGATCACTGCCCTTGGTCCGTCTCCGGATGAAACAGAAACATCTTTCCCCTCTTCATCCTGGCCAGTGTAGCAGGTAAGCTTTTCCACCTGGAACAGATAATCGTTGTGTTCAAAAGAATCCCAGTATCTGCCGGTGCTGGCCGTATAACCGCTGTCCACGTAGCTGTGCAGTTCAATCTGTCCGTTTCTGTTACATACCGCAAAACAGCCATGAAGCTGTGCTGCGTAAGAAAGGACCTCCCTGCAGCTGTAACCTTTCGGAACTTTCATGGAAATGCCGGAAAGACCGTCTGTTACAACCATCACCCCTGTGATTTCCTGGATTCTTTTCAGAACCGCCGCCGTATCCGTACTGTCTCCATCCATAGAGAATGCACGCTCTGTTTTCATCATCCGGTCATAGGCTGTAAACTCAATCTGTTCTTCATTTCTGGATGGTTTTCCAGGCGTGAAATATCCCATGGGGATGTATTCCACCAGACCATTCACTTCCATTCCAATCTGGACCAGGAGCTCATGCCCCTCAATGGCTTTTCCCGGATCCGGAATTGTGATGGTAACGTACTGGCTCACTGTGGAGCCAAGGGAAAAATCATCCTCCCCTTCTGCTCCGCCAGTAAACTTGATACTTTTGGCATTTGTTATGGATACATCATCATATGTGATGAGTGCTTTAAAAGTTCGGGAATCCTGTAGCACCAGGTTTCCAAAAGCTTCTGAAGACTGATACACAGGACCACCTCCTACTCAGTCATGATCTCAAGTGTTTCCAGGTCAGCCACTGTCAGGGCATCATAACGTGGATCATCACATTTCTCAATCTCTTCCTCAGAAACAGTATGAATACCAACCTCTGTCTCAATCGCCAGAAGCTCATCCAGGTCTTTTGCAAAGCCCTCTTTGTCCTCAATAGAATACTGCCCGTTCTCAACCAGGAACTTTCCATCTTCGCCTTTTGCTACGTATTTCTCAAGCAGTTCCTGGCGCTCTGCGTCATAGGCATTGGCTGCATCACTGACTGCTGCCAGGTTCTTCTTGATCGCATAGCCAAGCTTTACCGGCAGCCGCTTCTCCCGTAAGGAAGCACAGCCATTGACAAAATTTAATATGTCTTTATTTTTCAGTTTCATCTGCGGTACCTCCTGTTACACGCTCGTCCTCAGCTGCATAGACTAACTGGTTAAATGCTTCAATGTCTTTTCTGCACTCTGCCCTGTTTGCCTCGTACAAGTCGCGGTCCTGGACGGTAATACTGGTGCTTGCGTTCCCAGCTTCCGGGATCTGTGCAGACATGTAGACCACAGGTCTGCCGTTGATCATGCTGTTGAAATTCATGGATACTGATTTTGTTCCTTTTAACATTTTGGTTTCCTCCTATTTTTGAATCAGGTCCACAGCCACACCCTGGTACGTCTTCACACCTTTACGGTAAGTATATACAGGGTAGGCTGGAGCGCCTGCATAAAATCTTTTTGTTACTTTGGTATTTGTCCCTGGATCCAGGAAAGTCACATTAAAAAAAGCAGGGGAAACGGCTTTATCAATCACCACTGCCTGCTCTCTTGTCAGCGGCGGCCAGCTGCATTTCAAAGTATATTTAATCGCAATCAGGTCTCCCACCATCTCGCCATTGGCTGCACGTCCGGTATTTTTTGACCATATTTTTTCTTTGGTCACGGTAAGACCATTCAGCTTAAGACCTGGCATTGGTACTCCATCAATTTCAATATCTGAAGATGTTTTTGTAGTAGTTGTTCCACTGCTTACAAAGTCACTCAACCGACCACCTCCTAACTAAATACTGGTTTCCCAGTAGATTTCTGATACTGCTGTCCCTTTTTTCGGACAATTTTAAACAGCTTGTCTGCATCACCTTCCAGGTAAATATGGATCTCTGTCTCTCTGTCTTTGGACTGTGATCTGCTCTCCAGCGCATTTACCACAGCATCATATACACCGGCACGGATACCTTCGATAATCTGATTATTGTTGGCAACGGCATTTTTGCTTCCCATTCGGCCGACCAACTCAGGGCCGCTCTCGCGTGCCATGAACATTTCACCGTTCTCTGGGAAACCGCCTTTGGCATACCAACTCAATCCAAAGCTTGGTGTAGAGAAACTCACAGGACCTACGTTGTGTTTATTCCAGGATACGGAAACATGCGGTAGCGGAATATGTACGGAACCAAATCCACTGGCAAAGTTCTGGATTGCATTTTTTCCGGTATTGAACAAATCTGGGATTGCATTGCTGATCTTATTTGGAAGATCCTGAAACCAGTCCCCTATGCTGTCCCATTTTTCACTCAATCCATCTTTTAAACCAGATAAAACATTTCCGCCAGTCTCAACCAGCCAGTCCTTGGCATCTGACAGCTTGTCCTTCACCCTTCCTGGAATTTTCCCAATCCAGGTTAAGGCAGAACCGATATTATCCTTCAGACCTTTCAGGAGTCCTGAAATAATAAAGCCACCCTGTTCAGCCATGACTGTCGATGGACTGTGGATTCCGAATGCATTTTTGAAACCATCGATAAATGGATCAAAGATATGCTGCTTGATCCAGGTACCGATTCCCTTCACACCATCAACAATACCTTTGAAAATACCCTCGACTACATTTCCACCGCACTCTTCAATCTTCTTCTGGAAATACTGCTTTGCCTCCTGCACTTTTTCGCTGATTACGCCTCCCAAGAAAGCCGCAAGACCTCCAAAGGCCGCACCGATCAGTTCAAAAGTACGGTCTGCGATTCCATTCCAGTCAATTGCCGCAAGACCTTCCCAGACTTTTTCTCCCAGCTGGTACCAGTCAATCCCTTCAAGAGCAGTTATTCCAAAATCCAGCAGACCTTTCAAGCCATCGGAGAATGTATCTCCAATGCCAGCAAAGTCAACCGTCTGGATCGCGCTGTTTACAAATTCAGACAATGCATTACCGGTTCCGATCCAGTCAAAATTCTCTATTGCAGTATGAATAAAACCTATAACTGTATTAATCCCGCTTCCAAGCGAATGCCCTACCAGTCCCCAGTCTGTTGTCTGGATAAATCCGTTCAGTCCATCCGTAATACCTTTTGCAATATTAAAGACCGTCTCATTGATCAGATTCCAGTCAAGACCGCCAAGAGCCCCATTGATACCGTTTCCTACGGCATTTCCCAAGCTTCCCCAGTTGAAATTCTCAGCAAAGGTATTAGCAGTTCCGAATACCGTGTTGATTCCCTGGGATAGCGTATTCCCAACTAAATTCCAGTCCGTAGCCTCTATGAAACCATTCAGGAATGTAGCTGTGCTCTTTGCAATCCGGTTGCAGGTATTCTGAATAGAATCCCATGGAATGTTCTGCAATGCTGAATTCAGCTTGCGTCCGACTATTCTGCCAATTTCGGTAAAATCAACATTTCTCCAGGCTTCCTTGATCTGCGCTGCAAGTGCTTTCATTTCGTTTGAAACATTCAGTGTCTCAAACATGTCCTTTCCAGTAAGGCCGCCAGTACCGGCACTGTCAGAAGAACTGGAACCGGACGTATCATCCAGTTTATTGATCTGGTCGAACCCAAGAAGTGTGCGCTGCAGCTTTTTATTTGCATCATTTGCCTTGTTGGCACTCTTTGTGTTCTTGTCAAGACTTGCAGCATAGTTCTGGTTCAGCTGTTTGGCTTTGATAAAGGTACCGGCGCCGGTCAAAGCACTGGTAAGCTGTCCAATTGCATTTACCACAGAAATGATTTTCTGGATTACTGCATTCAGGATTGGTGCCACAGTATTCAGTACCGGTGCAAATGCTGCTGCAAAAGCATTTTTCAGCTGAGTCAAGGAAGACATCAGCATGGAAAGGCTGTTATTGGTATCCCCGCTGTATTGAGACAGATTTTTGAATCCATCCACCAGTGCACTCCGTAGCTTGTTCACCAAGGCAAACAGGCTTCGAATTCCCAAGGAATACTTCAGCAGATTTTTCAGTCCGCCGCCAAAGGAACTGCCATTGTCTTTTACTCCACCAGTGAACCGGTTTAGGATAGGAATTCCGCTTGTGAATTTCTGAATCAGTGCACCGAATAAACCAGATGTACGTCTGATCACACCGCCTACTTTTGAAAATGCAGAGGTGACTCCGCCAAGGATTCTTACCAGTCCACCCCAGCCTTTCGAAACCGCTGATGCACCGAGACCTGCTACCTTACCAATTCCGCCGACAACTGATTTTCCCAATCCCATTGCCTGCTTTGGAAGAGATACCGTTCTCTCTACATCCGCACCATTTGCTTTCATCTCTGACATCTCAGTTTTATATCCTTCAACGGCATTCTTTGCCTTTTCGATGTCATATTGCAATGATTTCCATTCCCTACTCTGTTCTTTGACACCAAGTGCCTCCAGTTTTTTCTGCTTTTCAAGTAAATCAGCCAAAGCATCTCTTGCCTGGCCTGCTTCCTCCCGAAGCTCCTGAAACTCCTGCGTTGGAACCTTTATCCCGGATTTTATCTGAAAGTCTTTTACCATTCCCTTTAAAGAAACAGAGGACATTGTTTTTCTGATTTTCTGCAGCATCCCCTGGATCTGCGATGTACTTTTCGCAGTGTCCTGTTTGGCACTGTCCAGTGCTTTTTTCAATGGGCTCTTATCCGCTGTCACGGTAACCTTTAAGGTTGCAAGATTCTTATCGTCTGCCATTCATTTCACCTCCTCAGGGCATAAAAACTGGCAGTCGGGTTATAAGCCTAACTGCCTTCGTCTGTTTACTTCTGCAATATATGCTTTTCTTCGTTCCCTATAATCTTCTATCTGCTGTTTCAGCTGATTCTCTTCCCAGGACTTTTTCTCTGCTTCAAAGAAACTGGGATAATAATCCCAGGGATGGGGCATTGCCTCTTTATCACCAGCAACAGGTGCCAGGATATTAAGTGCAATCACTTCTGCTATAATGAAATCGTCCTGAATTTTCAGCTTACGTTCCTGCTCTTTCCGTCTGCCGTAGCTTTCCAGCATGTCTATGATCTCATTTACAGAAGAATTCCAAAACAGGTCAATGGAAATACCTGCATCAAGGGCATATGGGTACAATTCGCTCAGAAACTCTGAGGTTGTCTTTACTGGTTCTCCAGCTCCTCCATGATGCTCTGAGCCTGTTTCTCCGGGAAAAAACCCGAAACCACCAGGGTAGGGATTACCACCTTTTTGAACAGATCAACCTGGTTTCCACCTTCCTCTGTCCAGGAATCGTAAATCTTCTGGATATCCGGGTAATCAATTCCATGCTCCCAGGGCTCCATAGCCGCCTGAATAATAGTCAGCATGACCGACAGGGAGGGCATGTCTTCCACCAGGTTCATAATATTCTGGCGATACTTGTTCTCCAGCTTGCCAATTGTAGAAGCTTTCAGTTTCAGTCTGTAATCCCTGCCTTTTACTGTCCAGTACCAGAAGGGCTTGCGCTTCTTTTTCTCTTCATCCAGGTTTACAACCTTTTCCTCTTTCATCTCGTCCTTTTCGGACACATCATTTAATCCGCCTAAACTCTCCATGTGCTACCTCCTTATGCCGGATCCACGTATACAATATCAGACTGCACGATCATAGTCAGTTCGAACTCGATCACACCGTTGACGCCTCCACCAGTACGTTTTACGGAGACCTGTGCGTCATACTGGATTTTGGTGCCATCTATATCTGACTCTTCAAAACTTAATACTTCTTTGTCCTCTGCCGCCTGACGCATAACACGATACGGACTGTCTGCCTTAGTGTTATCGTACTTGTACTTATACACCATATCTGGTAAGTCACCAATTCCAAGCTCATACATCTTATGAGGGTCTGTAAGAGTTGTATTTTCTACTTTTTCCGGCTCAGAACCAAGCTCCGGAATCTCTTTCAATCCCGGAAGGTCTTTATACGCGGAGCTTGCTTCAGATTTCTTTTTATATCCTAACTTTGCACCATTTGCTAACATGCTTCGATCTCCTTTCTTAATTCAGCCAGTATACCTGGTCTGAATCCATATCAATAATTCCTTCGTACCTCATCTGCTTATGCTTCATGCCGGATGGATCCGGAACATCTGCACAGCCGATACGCTTTAACCCAAGAGCGGACACAGCCTTATCTACAGCAACCGCAGTTGGTGAGGTATTTTTAAGATCCCAGATATCAATGCGGTACCGTACCTTGGATTTATCTTCTCTCATTCCTTCCGCACTTCCACTGCCTTCAAAGACGCTGTTGTCTTCTTCGGTAAACTGAATGGTTGGTTCATTCCCTGCCCACTCTTTCGGGTATGTATCAGACACATGCTCTGAAACAGTGAGCAGTGCCGCGAATACTTCATCTTTTACATTTTTCATTTAATGCTCTCCTTTATAGCAGCTGAAAAATCAGCTTTCATTCCCTCCAGGATCTGATCCTGACTGTCTTTTAACGCCGGATACATGAACGGATAGGCGGGCTGTCCAGTGCACAGATAAAAGCGTCCATCTGGAGTATCCAGGTAAAACCAATGGTATTTCTCAGCCACACGCCTATCCACCTGACTTTCATGGATCCACCAGGGATTCTGCGTATAGGCTGGCGTAATCTCTGGTGAAATGCCTGCATGGTTCTCCTGACCTTTCGGTCCGGTACCAAATTCCAGATAGGTCGCATAAGGTTTATTTGTCCAACAGACACCAGTTACCGTATCGCCGTTATCTTCCACTTCTGCATAAATGCTCTGCCTGAGTTCCCCTGTATCCACATGTACATTCATAACGGCTGTGCTTCGTACAGTTTGGATAGCATTCCCGATTGCTTTATTCAGATCTACATCTTCCAGCTGATCCAACTTTATTTCCAGTTCATCCAGACCTTCCGCGCTCATGTCCGTTCCACCTCCAGCGTCAGAAAACGGTATGATTTAATTGCAACAATCCTGTAATCCGGCTCAGTATTCTCACCGACGAACAGGCAAATTCCATCCAGTTCCATCAAATCAATACCATTATCCAGAATGTAATGCAACCGTCCATTTTCATCCGGCTTGATGGCATATCCTCCATCAATTTTCACATTACGGATGTACCCAAGTCGCTGTCCATACTGCTGCGCCTGGACTTTCCCTGAAGCAGGCCAGGATTCCCCAGAAAAAGAACTGGCAGCACTGTACTCTTCGTAAGTGCTGCCCTCTTTGTCCTTTTTTACCATCCGTTTTCTGTGATAATAAGTCTCAAGTCTGCTTTGTCTTAGTCTCATAGGTTCTGCCTCCCACTCTGGCTAGCCGGAAACGGTTCAGTACATCATAAATCTGCCTGGGAGCATTGTCGAAAGAATAGGACTCACCGCCTTCACTTCTGCCTGTCTCGCCCTCTGTTCCCAGACGGTTCAAGGCAATCACAGCAAGATCGCGCACAGCTTTCTCAAGTCCGGTAACAAGCCTGATTCGGTTGGTATACCCCAGAACAAACGCTTCTGCCTCGTCAATCAACACTCCAATCAGTTTCTCATCATTGTTGCCGGTAAGAATTTTCAAACGCTCTATGGCTTTTACTTTCTCTTCATCCGTCAATCAAATCACCCTTTCAGGACACCAAGCAGTTCTTCTTTGCTCAGACTGGAATAACCGGAAAGACCTTTTTCCTTGGCAACAGCCCGAAGCTCTGCCAGGCTCATGCCGTCAAGGTCTCCAGGAGCTTTTGCCTCTGAGGATTCCTTTTTGGAATCCCCGGAAGTCTCTACCAGCTTATAGCCATCTTTGAGCAGCTGCTCGCACTTGGAAGCATCCACTTCGCGTTCCACATTTTCTCTGATCACTCTCATGCTTTTGCCTCCTTGATATTCACATAAACGGAATCCAGTTTGTTCTCCAGGATCCAGATATCATGGAATCTACGGTAATCCAGCTGCCATGCGTTTAATTTCTGGTTTACTAACGGATCAAAGATTCTCATGACATCCTGTTTTGTGATCGCAATTGGTGTGGTTACCGGGCAGATAAAGAAGTTGACATTCTTTGCGGTGGCTCCCTTTTCATAACCGCCCTGTTTCTGCCCCTCTGTCTTTCCATCATTGATCTTGATAGAAGTATACATACGGTTAGAGGATGTTGGAATAATCGGCACGCGATCCACAGAAGGAACCTGTGTGTCAATGCCGCCTTTGGAAAAGGTTGTCGCAGTAATTTTTCCAGCAAGTTCCAGTTCCAGCTCCATGATAAAATCAGTAGTTGCCTGGCATACAAGAGGTCCGGTATAGTTATCCCGTACCGCCTTGATACCTTCTTTAAAAGCTCTGAGCGCAGAAGTTCCAGTGGCTCCCGGAGTGTAACCATAATCCACCATTCCTGCCTTTTCTGCTGTGATTGCCTCTGTAGCCACTTTAGAGATACGGTAAGCGTCAATCTCCGGAACTACGTGCATTCTCTGGAACTCACCCATAACAGCAGACGCTGTTGGAATGAAGTTCGCCTCGTTGATATCCATTGGATCAAGATTGAACAGACGCCCACGATCCTGAGTCATTGTTTTTGTCTGATAACCCAGAGTAACGGAGCCCTGTGTATATCCGTTATCCCTGTCATAATCTCCCATTCCCTGAAGGGACATTTTCGGGATCTTTACTTCATTTCCACCGTTATAGATCACGCGTCCCGCATTGGCGTCCATCCATCCGGTTGTTGCTTCCTGTACTGCGACCTTATCCAGCATAGTCATAAATAAGGTTGCAGCTGCTAATGTGTTAATTGCCATAATTTATTCACTCTCCTTTAATTATTGCCCATCATGATGTTATACACCTGCTCTTCCAGGGCTTTCTGTGCGTCACCGCCTGTTGCCTTCTTCGGAGGCTTGCCGCCTTTCAGCTTTTCCTCCACTGCAGTCTCTACAGCTCTCTGGAACACTTCCTTGACTTTCTCCATGGATTTCTTGCAGGTATCAGCGTCCGAATAATCCAGCACCTCTGCAAGCTCCTGGGGAAGCCCGTCACTGGCAAGGGTGTTCTTGGCTTCTGCCATCAGCTCCTTGCGTGTGATTGCTGCCTCTCTGTCAGTAAGTTCCTTTTCTCTTTTCTGCTGCATGTACTGCGCTTTTTCTTCCTTTGTCATCTTGGCGAGCTTCTCGGCTTCGGAAAGCTTATCATCCGCCAGTGCCTGCCACTTCTCCTGGGCTTTTGTCACTGCCGTATTGACCGCCTTCTGGACACGTCTGTCAAACTCCGCCTGGTTGCCGCCTGTTTTCAGGAAGTCATCAAAAGATGGAGGGATATCTCCACCAGCTCCACCTTCACCGCCTGCGCCCTCGCCAGATCCACCGCCATTGCCGCCATCAGCCCCAGCGCCGTCTCCTCCTTCTGCAAAAAGCTGCAGGTTCATTGGTACTTTACAAAATGCTTTTACAATTCTATTTCTCATGTCTATCCTTTCCGCCCAGCCTATTCCCTTTCAGGGCCCGGGCCATTCGTTTCAGATTTTCTAGTTTACCCTCGTTTCGGAGCATAAAAATAAGACGCGTCACCCTGCGTCCCAGAGGGAGATAATTGGATCACCTATTCCTTTCTCTGTGCGGTCTTAGCTGGTTCCTTCACGATTTCAGCCATACCTTCCTTCACCAGGTGATCTGCTCTGGCCTCGTCCACATCCAGGACGGTACCAGGTTCGATTACCTTATGCAGACGGATGTCGCTGTAACGCTTGATTGCTTTTATTTTCATGGTTCTCACCTCCTCTTGCGCCGGCGCAAATTTTGCATATTAAAAGAGAGCCTGTTTCCAAGCTCTCCTAATAGTCAATATTTCTGTTTTACTTTAATGTCCAGCATTCGGATCATCATAAATGCTGCCCGTTCTGCCTGTTCATCATAATCTTTTTGTAACGGTATTAACAATTGTTAGTTAGAAATTACCTTTTCTATATCATCCATAGTTGCGTTAATAGTATCCCAGTCAGCAGGCGAATCCCCTACATCCACAAGGAAATGTGTATCATCTAATATCTCAACAACTGCTGCCTTCCGTCCATCTTTCAGAAGGACTGTATCAAATTCTTTTATATGCATTTACTTCGCCTCCTTAATGTACGTACTTGTCAGCTTTGTTGTGCCATCAGCCTTTTTGATCCATGCAACAATTACATTTGCTGGTGTGTCCTTAAGGCCATACAAAACCATTTTCTGTTCATATCTATCACCAAATCCTTCATTTCCTTTGAACGTGGCCGGATACTGCGTTGTGCCTTCTTTCAACGCTTTCTGAAGTTTCTGCCAATTATCTATTCCATAACCCAAGCGATCTGTAAAGGCTCTGCCCTTAGGATAACCTTTCTCACTGTTCTCATCAAACAGATATTTCGTAAACTTAGGCTCTGGCAAAATTGCGTTTTCTGCATTCGGCAGTTTCAACTCTGGATGCTGCAGAAGCTCATTCCTTCTCTGGTAATCCAGATTCATAAATCTCCATTTCTCAGGTTCATTATACTTGATTTCCTGGAATCCTGCAAAACTTTTTGGAATTTCTTTTCCCAGGGCTTTCTGATAGCGTTCATACTGTTCCCGGTCTGATGCACTGTTCTTAGCAGCTTTCTCCTGCGCCTCAGCTTTGGCATTCCCTTTCACGTATTTCTCATACCACTGGTCATAGGTCATATTCGCTGGCACCTTCTCTATACGGCCTGTAGCCGGGTTATAGGCGCTTCTTTTCATCCGGGCGAGAGTTTTTTCATCAATAATACTAATGGTTGTAGAACGGCACCAGGGATGCATGGGCGGATAGTTCTTTCCCGCTTGCCTCTCTGGCAGTAAAAAGACTTTTCCATCCAGACTCCGACAGATCTCACTGGTACGTAAGTCCAGGGTTGCGAGATACCGGTATTTCTCTACGCTGCACTCCTCATAAGCCCTGGCGGTAAGCTCACCAGCTACAAAGCAGCTCTCTGTCCTCACCAACCGTCTTGCCTGGATAGCTCCCGCCCCAAACTTGTATTCAATAATCTGTGCTGTTTCCCGATCAGTACGGCCTGTGAGAAGACTGACCAGCATTTCTTCTTTCAATGTCTGCGCCAGATTTTCTGTGTTCTTCCAGATACGCTTTGAGTAATGCTTTCCAGACCAGTTCATCTGTAACACCTGGTCAACCTGTTTCTGGCTGATATGGGAAAAGCTGAAACCAAGCCCAGTACGCTTCTGGACATTGTAAATAGACTGGTAATAAGCCTTTTCTCCCAGATCACGTAGGAAACTGGTATCAAACTGCTGCTCCTGGTGGTAGACATTTTCCATCAGCTTATCTACCTGCTGCATAACATCCTGGAGTCTTTCAAGCCTTGCACGGTATGCCGGAGATTCCAGTTTCTGGACAAGCTCCTGCTTGGTTTTTTCTGAATAATCTTTATTCTTCAGTGTCCGCAGAAGTTCATCCAGAGAAGTCTTATCCTGTAAGGTATCCAATAACCGTCGGGCTTCTGTCTCTGACAATTTGTGCTTTGTCATATATTTTTCAAATATATCTTTCGCAGCGTAAGTCAGATTCATGGAAGCACTTCTGTACACTTTTGCGATCAGATCAGCTGTGGCTTCCGCATCATCCAGATTCTTGTATAAGTCCCACACGGCGCGTCTTTCCCAGTAGTTGCTCATTCAGCATCATCCTTTTCAGATTTACCTGGTTCCTTGTGATCCGGATTATCATCTTGCGGTGGTGTGTTCTCCTGCATGCCAAAGACCTCCTGCTGCCGTTTCAGGTTCTCTTCTGTCTCTTCATCCAAAGCTTTCAGTTCCTCGTCCACATCATCCACAAATGGTACCTGGGACAGTAGTGTTTTTCTGCTTACTTTTCCCCACAGGTTTGCCACAATCTGGGAGATCTCCAACAAATTCTTCGGCAGTGCCCTGGTAAAGGTCATTGTGATTCCGGCCGGATCCACACTCTTACCATGGAGTGCCAGATAATTGCAAAAAATCCGAATGCGCTTTCTTAAACCTTTTCTGTAATATCTGGTCTTTATCTTGGTGATATTCTCCATTCCCAGGAGCTTAAACTCCATAGCCACACCAGACACATTTCCACCAAAGGATTCATCTGACATACAGGGAATATGGGAAAATTTATGAATATCCTGTTCAATAGCTTTTTTTAGGATTTCCACTCCGGATTCATCAAACGTCCTGGTCAGATATTCCGCCTTAGCTGTATCAGGCATTTCAAGCACCTTGTACTTTTTCAGCCTTTCTTTTGCCATTTTGATGTTCTGATTTTCCTCTTCCGTACCAGATTCATCCTCATCTGAGAGCAGCGTGCCATAAATGGCAAGGATTGCATCAATAAACTGCTCCTTGTCTGTGATACGGTCGCTCATCAGCGCGTTGTAAGCGTCGATCAGAGGGATCTGAAGCTCAAAGTCCCCAATGGCAAGCTTATTGTTCAGATACTCAATAATCGGGATTTCTCCCAGGTAATGGGGGGCTGGCAGTTCTGTTGTCAGCTGTGGTACTTCATTATTTTGGATATCCAGCTCATACTTGTAATTCGGCGTCAGCACGGTTGCAATATAATGCTCCGGTCCCGTCCCCGAATCATCTTTCCGGACATAATAATAAACAGCAAAGAGCTCGTTTTCCTCTATGCTGTCATCTTTTACCATGAACGTATTTTCCGGAGACAGGTTCTTGGTCAGTAGATTATTTTCATTTTCCTTCACATACACATATTCGTAAGCCAGGCCATAGATGGAAAGATCCAGACCATTATCACCGTCAGTCTCATCTGCCCCCGCTGTTTCCAGTGCATCTGTCAAATCCTTTATATCGGCATCAGACTTATAAGTAACCGGATTTCCGATAAAATAACTGCTGGCTGTGTCTGAAATGTCCTTTGCATGGTTGCATACCAGCCTGTTTTCCCGCTTGGCATCTTCCAGAATCTTATGTTTGCCCTGGTAATAAGCCATGTTCTTTTTCAGATCTTCAACCTGGCTGATGTGCTTACTGATCAGCTGACGGATGATCCTTTTGTCCGGTGCCCGCTCGTCAAATTTTTCTCTTGGAATTGTAAATATATACATTGTTCTCACCTACTTATTTCTCGAAGTCTCGCTACCCTGCTGCCAAGCACTGTGCTCACAAAGTAACGTACAGCGTCACAGCTATGATCGTGCTGCTTAACTGGCTTATCCTCCCCACGTTCCAGGGCTTTTTCATCCCAGATGTAGGAAGCAAATTCTTTTATGGTTTCTGTACAGGAACTGGCAAATTTCAGCAGTTCCAAATTCAGCAGCATTCCCACTAGGCGGATTCCATCCAACACATCATTGTTGGCTTTCAGCACTTTGTACCCGCGCTTGCGGAGCTCTGCAATGAAGGAAGCTGCAGATGGATCCACGATGATTGCTTTTATCTTCGTGCCATCCAGCCATTTTTTTAGGTCATCCGCATACTCAGAATCTGTTTTCTGCCTGCCCTTGTCTCGGCCAGAATAGTAGTATTCCCGGATGCAGTACCAGACTCCATCTCGTCCCTTGTTCCAGAGCAGGAAGACGGTTGCATTCTGAGTACCATAGTCACAGGAAACATATCGGTTGCCGTTGATCAGAAGCTGAAAGAAATCCTTGATATCGCGGACATGCCTGGCTTCATCAAACATATCATAAATAACGCCCTCGGCTGCTGCCCATAATCCCAGGATGTAACGCTTGAAGAATACGCCAATGTACATGCTACGGTATCTGGCTTTTACCTCTTCATCCAGGGACAGGTTGTCATCCATGGTGAAATGCAGATACAGAAGCTCTTTCAGTCCTGGATCCTTGCCTTCTGCTTTTGCCTTCTGGCGGATCTTTCTGACCTGTTCTTTTCCCAGGTAGCCCGTGGCTTTATCGATCCAGTTGACCTTGAACCAGTGATACGGCCCGTCCGGGTTACAGTTAAACCAAAACTTGGAGCCTTTCACAGAGCAACGTCCTGTTGCCTGGTTGACAAAGGATTCCGGCATCAGTGCAACCTCATCAAAGAACACACCAGCCAGTGTAATACCCTGAATAAGATCCTGAGAGCGTTCATCTTTACCGCCAAAGATGTAGAAATAGTTTTCAATACTATTCTTCCGCACAACTACCAGATTGTCTGCTCTGTGATCCGTGATAGAGTAACCTCTTGATCGGAGCATGAGCTTCAGCCAGAACAAAACATTTCGCCGGAAGGAGCCGATTGTCTTTCCGCACATGGCAAAGTTCTGACCTGCAAAACTGCTCATTGCCCACATAACAAAAGACAGCGACATGCTGACGGTCTTTCCTGATCGGATAGCTCCGTCTGCTATGATTCCATCTTTGTCATGGACTGAGGATTCTTTGCACCACCAGGTCAGTACCTGTTTCTGCTTCTTTGAGAATGGAGAGAAGTGAAATGTCTGGCCGTTCTGTCTGGTTGTCCGGTTCTGCTTCATCTGCTGCAGGCGCTTCTTAAGGCTGCTTAGTTTCTCATACATCCTCATCACCCCAGACATTTTCGGCAGAAGCATTCATGGCTTCCAGGAAACCGTCATCCGTATTGTCCTCGTTCTGTCCATCCTGTTTCAGAAGCTCCAGCTCGAACTTCATAGTTTCAAGCTCCAGATGAGCATCATCATAGCCAAACTTATGCAGGGCTTCAATTGCCCTCTGGCGTCTGGCCTGGACTCTGGTCAACGCATCCTCAATGGACTGGATCTGACCAAGGATTCCTTCGTATTCCCTCAGGAGTGTTGGCTTGCCTTTCTCCATTCCAGATTTGTACTTTGTAACAGACATTCCGGGAGGTGCTTTTTCAAGCTCATCCTCTCCTTGGTCATCTTCCGGATCCGAAGTCTGCTCCAGGAGTTTCAGGGCTTCAATCCGCTTTAACATCCTCCGTTCCCGGACAGTCAGCAGCTGAATCTCCTGCAGAAGCAGCTGCTCTTTATCCGGCTGTACTGCCTGGATCAGCTTCTGCTCATCTGGTTCTAAGCAATCAAAAAAGAGAGTCTCAAACTCTCCTGTCTTAACTGCATTCTTATTCTCCGGCGGACCGGTTGCATTTTGATTGCCTGGCTGACCACCCTTTTTCCTTTTTGCAACGTTGCGTTTTTCTTTTGCAACGTTGCAATCCCATTTATATCTATTTTTCCAACTTCGAACAGTACCTTCCGGCAGATTCAGTTGACTTGCAATCTCAACTAATTTCATGCCTTTCAAACACATGGCCTTCGCCTGTTCAATTCTTGGATCCGGCGCTCTGGCCATGTCTCATCACCTCTATTCGTCGTTTTTTGGTACAACAAAAGCAGCCCCGAAGAGCTGCCTTGATGTTGTTGGTGTGTTGCGTGTGTATTTTTTAATTAAATGTAAAACTCTTTATTCTGTGTTTTATTAACAGGATTATACTCAATTTCAACATTCTTTAATATGCTACATCTTTTAATCGCCTTGCCTTGTTCTTCTGGGGTAGAATATTTTGCAGGGGAAAAACCGTTTACAATTTTTTGGTATTGAATTTCATAATTCTCCATAACTAGCTCCTCCTCTTCTTAGCCATTATCATAGCTTCACCGTTATGATTTTCGATTATTTTTACAGCATCTGATGATGAAATTGTTTGCATATAGGAATGGTGTAGTGTTAATACACAATCCTGCAAATCTTTGCAATCATCAATAGAGCGGTCATCCAACCCTTCAAGCTCTATAATATCCAATCCTAGAGCCTTTAATTCATCTACATGAATATGTCTAGAATGAGAAAATGTTTTATTATGGCTAGACAAAGTTCTAAGCACCTTATTTGCACGCTGCTTTTTGTCTTTATATTCTGCAAACATATTCTCTATGAGCCATTCCTTTACGATTGTTTCTGACCAGTCAATTGCTTTTTTGCAATCCCCAATAAACGTTGGATGATATTTTCCAATAATCGGACTCCAAACCTTAGCGGCAGCAGGATTATCAGTCACGTCTTTAACGGCTTCTTCAAATTCTTCAATTATTGCAGCACAAGACATTCCACCAAATTGAGGATCTATTGGACCCAAATTAGACTGTTTTCCCATTACAATTTGTTTAGAAGATAAAGCTATCATAGTTCCCGCAGACATTGCCATTTGCGGAACAAATACTCTTATATCATTGCCGAATAGTTTTTTCAAGTAATAAACAATGGACTCTGTGGCAGCAATTCCACCTCCAGGAGTATGCAGAATCAAATCAAGGCCTTTACTTCTATCCAGTCCGCACACAGCCTGCATAAACGCATTTTTATCGTTATCATCTATTCCAGTTCCTTCTATTCCTGGCTTCTGAATGAATGCTGAATAATACGTTATTATATTACGTCCTGTATATTTGTGCATCGTTTGTAAGTATTTTCTACGCATTACATCTAATGGATTCTCCGCGTTTCTAAGTTCATTTAATACTTCTCCCCAACTTGGCATCCCCACACCTCTTCTTTCGTTTATATCCTCATTATACACGCTTTTAAATGTAATGCAACAAAAAGAGTTACTTTTGCGCAAAAAAGACACCCAACCACAAAAGTCAGATGTCTTTCTAGAAATAGTATTATGAGGAGCTAAATCGGAACACCAGGACTCGAACCTGCGGCTCGGATGAACGGCTCATGCTCCCTCCCAATCGGGGAGGTGTTCCGAGATGGACGTGCACCCTTGGTATCGTCCAAGGTGGATCCAACCCTGTCGTAAACGTTTTTCACATTTCGTGGAAATAATAATGCCGCCGCTTACCTACTAAGCAGTAACAGTACCTTTGGCCTTGGTCTGGTACTAACCAAATCAAACGCCAGGCTGTGACACCTGGCAATCACTTAATAAGGAGCTTAATGAAATCTTTTCGCCAATCCCAGTATACATACTACCATAACCGAAGCGGACATGACCGGACATTTTGAAAATTTTATAATATTTTTTCAAGATATCGGTCATGACGCTTTCTGCAGCTGTCTTCTGTATATTTCCGTTTCGGAAACCGGCTGTTCATGTTTGCTGCTACCGCCACCCATGTCATATCATCCAGGTAATAAAAACGAAACATCATTCTCAGATCGCTTTGTGGGATTTCCCGGATAAAATCATCTACTGCATTCAGTGCGTCCTGCAGTTCATCTTCCAGTATGTGAAGCTTTGTTACCCGCTTTTTGATCATACCCTTCACCTGATCAACTTCTGGAAAAGGATAGCCGGTTATCTTGATCGGACCGAAGGTTCCATCCTTTCTGGTTCCTTTTACGGTATCAGATACAACACCCTCATTCTCGATCTTGACCAGCCTGCGCCTGTCCCGGTCTATGCGGTTATGTAGGTCTTTGCTTTCTTCCTTCAGCTCCACATACTGCTCCAGTACCGTCTTGTCCATCTCTGTCACCTCCCACAAGCTGTTCATATCTATGTACCTGTGCCAGGATTGCCGGTTCTGATCTGGCATCCTCCAAGAGCTTCCTTGCCTTATCCGGGTTCATACTTAATTCTCTGGCAACCTGCAGCACTCTCTTTTCATCAATCATCTGGCACCTCCACTTCTGGCCAGTCATCTGGATATGCATCGCTGTTATCAAAATACTCTTGACATATTTTCCGGATAGCGCAGTCACAACAGTATCTGCAATCACAATACCGCTTAATTATATTTATTGCTTCCGCAGCTTCCTGGTCTGCCACTCTTTTCTGCTCCACGCTTATGATTTCAATCATCATGCTCACCTCTGTTTTTAATCATGCAGGAGCCAGGCGATCACACCGAAGGCTCCGATCAGCACGCCAACACCCATTGCAACGATTACATCTATCATTTCCTCGCCTCCCAGCTCCTGCACTCCCGACAGCGAATCTTACTGCTGCATAAGGTGCCCTTTATCATTGACAGCCTCGGACAGGTCGGGTGGACGTATACGATCAGCTCCCCTACTCTGCCGGTACTGTGTTTACAGGTTTTGTATTTTGGCATATCCATCTTAAGCA
>ERZ773118.1040-NODE-1040-length-19785-cov-19.486_pt1 | contig 19785 bp, 20 predicted proteins | sample MGYA00580562_ERZ773118 | MGnify/ENA primary metagenome ERZ773118 (study PRJEB29015, sample SAMEA2737878) | human gut metagenome | biome: human gut; feature: human-associated habitat; material: faeces | place: China | collected 2012 ... | reverse complement strand
GAAACCAAGAAGCAGCTACTGTCGGATATTTTTTGGGAAATGAACGATATTTCTTCCCGAACGGAAACGAAAACCCATACCGAAATCGAAGAAAGCGACGACGGACACGGTAATATTGTACAAACCGAAACCACTGTAACCGAAACATTTCTGTATATCACGGTATCACACAAGACCGTAGATGAAATGGCGGCTATGTACGGCTTTAATCAGGAGCAGAAAGACTATCTTGCCGAGCTTTTGCGAGATGAAAACAATCAGCTATGGTCTCAGGTGCTTTACGGTATCGGATACAGCGATGACCAAATCGTAACGGTTGCCTTGTCTCAGGTAGGTAATGTAGGCGGTCAGCCTTACTGGTCTTGGTACGGATTTGACTCCCGTGTAGAGTGGTGTGCCTGCTTCGTTTCTTGGTGTGCCAACGAGTGCGGATATATCGACGCCGGTATTATTCCGAAGTATGCCGGTTGTGTAAACGGCGTTCAATGGTTCAAAGAACGAGGACAATGGGCAGACGGTTCGTATGAGCCTTCACCCGGTACAATCATCTTCTTTGACTGGGAGGGCGACGGCGTGACAGACCACACCGGTATTGTTCAGAAATGCGAAAACGGTACAGTCTATACCGTAGAGGGCAACTCCGGCGATACTTGCAGAACCAAAACATATCCGGTTGGAAGCTCAGTTATCTACGGATACGGTATTCCGGCATATTAAAAAAGATGGCAGAGTTGACGGTTTACCCGTTGACTCTGCCCGATTTTTTCTTTCATTTCTTTCATCCTTAGTGAAAAAGGATAGTGTAGCAGTTCTTAAATAAATGTAAAAACCTTGAGCTCTTTTTAATTACCCTCTTGAAAAATCAAAGCAAAAGTTGTATAATATTAATGGTCATTTACATTATTGTCAGAGAAGGGGGAAATCTATTGCGCACAGTAAATGAAGAAGCACGCAGGACAAAAACAATCAAGATCATGGAAACATGTTTCGACTGCTATGCGGAGAACGGATTTACCTCTGTCGGTGTAAAAGCGATTGCGGATGCCTGCGGCTGTAGTGTTACGAACCTGTATCAGTATTTTGACAATCTCGACGACCTGATAATTAAGTCCACCGAATATTGTATGAGCAAGGTGGAAGATGAGTTTATGGCGAAAGCCCCCACGGATGTGGAGGACTTGGGGCGGTTTATAGACGAGATACCGTATTGGACGGCAAAAAAGCACGGCAAGAAATACAGACTTATGTATCAGGTTTATACTCACCCCAAATACAGGGAATAGAATTACTTTCAAAATATAAGTTTGCTAAGAGCGATTTAAAATTTGTGGCGGACTGGCTAGTTGAACAGAGAAATACAAACGGAAAATGGGATATGGGTAAAATAGTAAATGATAAAGTCTATTTCCCTCTTTCAGATGATTGGCGGAGACAAGAAACCCGAGAAGCAGATTGTACAGAGCGTGTGGATGCTCTGTTAAAAGATTTATTAGAATGGTAGTTTTGAACAATGCTGTAAAGAAGTTAGTCTTGCGAAAAGATTGAAGCAAAAATATTTGAAGTTTCTGTTATGACTTTAAGTAGAGGAAGAATAGTATTACGTATAAAGGAGACTTAAATGGTTGATTTGGACGCTGAAATATATAGTCTTTTGAATAAACAGATAAGGATAAATGAGCTCCGTTATTTGTCATCTGGTGATGATAGTGATACCTTTTTATGCAATGAACAATATGTTGTGAAAGTTCCAAAACGAGATTCTGCTAGAAATGCTCAAAAAAGAGAGTTTGAATTGTATAGGTTTTTAGAAGGTTGCAACTTATCGTATCAGACTCCTGCGGTAGTGTATCAAAGTGACCGAGCAAATATTATGACATATCTTAAAGGAGAGCATATTACTTACGAGCAGTATCATAAGTTGAGAGAAAAAGAAAAAGATGCTCTTGCATTCGACGAAGCAACATTTTTAAAAGAGTTACATTCCATAGAGATTGATTGTTCTGCTAAATTCTTTTTAGATGCTCGGGAAGATAAGGAAACTAAATATTTGCAAGATAAAAAATCACTTATCAGCATCCTTGAAAAGGAACAGTTATTGACGGCTGATATTCTTGATCACATCGAGTTAATATTTTCAAACATATTGAACAATACCATTTTGTTTAAATACACTCCGTGCTTGGTACATAATGATTTTAGTGCCAGTAACATGATTTTTAATAATAACAGATTGTTTGGAGTTATTGATTTTGGCGATTTTATAGTTAGTGATCCGGATAATGACTTTTTATGTTTATTGGATTGTAGCACGGATGACTTTGGAAAAGATTTTGGCAGGAGAGTATTGCGGTACTATCAGCACAAAAATCCAGAGGTAGCAGAAAGAAAAGCCGAGCTAAATGATGCGTATTGGGCTATAGACCAAATTATTTATGGTTATGAACGAAGTGATAGGAATATGTTGACCAAGGGTATTTCCGAATTGCTACGGACACAAGCAAAAAGCTTTATTTTTTAGCAGGAAGAAATGTTATGTTATTATTTAGTAAAAGAGGTGACCGTTTTGTCAGAAGTAAAGCAAATTTCATTTCGTCCAATGAAAAACGATGATTTGGTTCTTATGTTGAAATGGCTGACAGATGAGCGTGTACTTGAATTTTATGACGGTAGAGATAAGAAATACACGCTGCAAACAATTTGTGAGCATTATACTGAACAATGGTCAGACGAACTTTATCGAGTCATCATTGAATATAATCAGATTCCTATAGGTTATGCGCAAATATATAGAGTTCAGGGCGAGCTTTTCGACGAATATAATTATCGTAAGACTGATGAAAAGATATATGCAATGGATCAGTTCATTGGTGAGCCAGAATATTGGAACATGGGAATCGGTACAGAATACTGCAAAGTCGTATGCCAATATTTACGCGAGGAAATGTGTGCCGATGGGGTAATTCTTGACCCACGAAAAAATAATCCACGGGCTATACGAGCATATCTGAAGGCAGGATTTAAAATTATTAAAGAACTTCCTGAACATGAGTTTCACGAAGGAAAGAAGGAAGACTGTGTTTTGATGGAATGGAAAGCGCAAGGTTAATGGCTCCCAGATTCCCAAATGTAGATACTCCCCCCAAAAACACCTATGTCCTATATTATATAAAATATCACGCAACCAACAAACCTATCAAATGCCGCAGAAGCGAGTCGCATCCTGCGGCATTCATATATATTTAACTCATTTCGAAAACAATCAATTATAAAGTGTGTTTTCACTCGACACTTAACTCGCTCCATACAGACACTAGCCATTCTGTCATCTTTACGTTTGTTTCATATATTTCTTGGTACTTTTCCTTCCCTTCAAACCAGGCAAGGGCAATCAACTGATTGGATAAAACTACATACGGCACTGCTTTTTTCTCTGCAGCTGTAAGTTTTACTACATCATCATATCCGTTGATGATATTTTTATATATCTGAATCCACTTCGCTAATTTGGATTCATTTCCAAACTCAAAGCTCTCTGACAGAATAGCCGTTGCTGCATAACAAGGATCAAAAATTCTGATATTTCTCTCGCTCAATTCAAAATCAATAAATCCCCACTTATCCTCTGCTACAATGATATTTCCGGGATTAGGGTCCCTGTGAATCACTTGGGTAGGAAGACTCTTCAATATCTCTCCAAAGCTTTCTACATAATCCTCAAAAACCTCCTCCGATACATTAATCTTTCCTCGCAACTGTGGAATCGCCCAATTTTTAACACTCTCATAAATATTGGCATCTTTCACCAATACCTCCACACTTTCCAATGCTTTACTGAGCTGCCCTATCACTTCGCCTACGAAACGAGCATTACCTACCAAATCATCTTCATACATATTGCTAATCCTTATCTGCTGACCTTGCAAACGTTTTGATAAGCAAAAATATAGCTCTCCATCTGCGATATATTCCTCTCCTTCCAGAGTTTTCACTGGTGTCGCTGCAAACAATCCTGCATTTTCCAATGCTTTCGAAATGGTAATGTGATTCTTAAGTTTACCCAAATTTGCTGAAAATTTTAAAACATAGTCCTTACCAATATAGAAAGCATTCTCATTCCTGTTACCGCTTCCTTCGTAGTAAATATCAGAAATGGTTTCATTCTCCAATCCCCACTTCTTTAAAATACTTGTCGCTTTTTTATGTGTAACCATTACATGTTCCTCCTTAACAATATTGATTCTATAAGGCTTTTTCACCCTATGCAGTTTCAAGTACTGTGTAGGTGTACATCCAAATTCACGTGCAAATGCTTTGTAAAAACCGGCATGTGTTTCAAAACCATATAACAATGCCACATCAATCATTTTATTTCCACATTCTATGTCATAAATGGCATTCAGCAATCTGCGCCTTAATATATACTGCATTACAGGCATTCCAACTGCAGTCTGAAACAATCTATAATAGTGGAACAATGAAAATCCGGCTTTTTCGCTCAATTCCGATGCTGAAATATCACATTTGATGTTTTCTTCAATATAGTCAATACTATCTTGTATTATTTCTTTGTACACGCTTACACTCCTTTCCGTTTTTTTTGTAGCTACACTTATATAATAACGCGACTTTTCCGAAAAACCTTTCCGTTTTTGTTTTTTTTACATCCTTCTAACTGCAAGAAATGCCGCAGATACACTCTGCGGCACTCACCCTATACCAATTTCCTCTAATACACACATAATACGACCGATACTATCTTCAATGCTTTTCGTACCATCTAATCTCACTTTCTTACAATGCAACCTATTGGCACTTTCTTCAACCCGTTCGCTGCTTCTATTACCAATAATTTCTCTAAATGCCTTTTGCTGCTCATACATATCTCCGCCAGACATAACACGTGAACCAAACCTAACCTCTTCCCGATGTTGTACCCGCTTCACCCGTTCCTCCGCAGGAACCTCAAGAATAAATGCTACATCTATCAAAGACAATATATCCTCATCCCAATTCATTGTTACGCCAGAAATAACAAACTGCGGATGCTTTTCTATGTCATTACGGATCATTTCCTGCACTTCTTTTGCTGAGCGTGGCATAGAATACGGAAGTTCCCCTTTATACTCACATTTAACATCATATTGTTGTTCCAGAACAGCTTGGCGAGAGTTCTTTTGTTCCGGAAAATAATAATCTTCTACATCCATCTCATAAAAATCAAGTCTTTTTGCAATAGTATGTGCAAGTGTAGATTTTCCGCACCCGTTCAATCCCATAATGGCAATGCCACGTATCATATATGTTCACTCCTACATTTAAAACTCTTTATTAAATTCGTTCTTATAACATTACTTCAATCTCAATATCTTGCGACAATTCCATGGTTGCTCTTTTGAATCTATCCCCAACCTCAGACTCTCCAATTACATCCGTGTAATGAGTCGGTATAACCTTTTTAGGTTTAATCTTTTGTGTAAACTCAGCAGCTTCCTTAACGTCAAAAGTATATTTTCCGCCGCAAGGCACAAGCAAAATATCACACTGCACATCTATGTTATCTTCATTCGCATCAGTATCTCCTGTCACGAAATATGTCTCACCATCAAGGGTTACAACATATCCTACCCATCCCATTTCCCTTGTATGAAATGGCTTGTTAATATTATACGCTGGTACCCATTTTATCAAAATGTCCTCTCGATTTAATTCGGTTCCAGACTCCTCAGCGTTAACATACTCTACACAACTTACCATTTTACCGACTTGTTCACATACAACCTGTTTCATACTATATGGTGCAACTAATATCGTCTGCTCTTTAGAAACTTTTCTAATATCTTCCGGTGAAAAATGGTCATAATGCTCATGCGTCACAAAAATAAAATCTGCGTCATGTCTCTCCTCCGCAATCTTAAACGGATCAAAATATACCACCTTCGTTCCTTTAATTCTGATACTGCTTCGCGCGTTAATCGAAATTATTGACATATCAAGTTTCCTTTCTATCATTTTACTTATAACTTCATTCTAGCACACTAATCTTATTTATTCCATGATATCATCTACCTACAACAAATGCCGCAGATTCCTCTGCGGCATTCCCTATATACATATTCAAATCATTCTGATAACAAATTGATAACACATTTTTGCAACCAATTTGCAACCACGTCTCCCAGAAATCCAGTGTTTTCGGTCATTCTGAGCGTTTTTTCTCTATTCGAACTCAGTCAGTGGCAGTGATATTAATGTCGGCGGCGTGTGCGGATTGAATGAGAGAGGCGCAATAACCGGCTGCTACAACACCGGCACAGTCAGCGGTGATGATATAATAGGAGGCGTGTGCGGACAGAATTACTCCAGCGAAATAATCGGCTGCTACAACACCGGCACAGTCAACTGTAATCGTCGAGTAGGCGGCGTGTGCGGACAAAATGAAATCGGCAAAATAACCGGCTGCTACAACACCGGCTCAGTCAACGGCAGTGGTAGTAATGTCGGTGGCGTGTGCGGATATAATGCCGGCCCGATAACCGGCTGCTATATAAACAACGGCGGTGTGTACGGAGAGAATGTCAACATTGTAACAGATTGCGATGTAAAGTCAGACGAAGAATTTGCAAACAGTACTGTATGCAAACTGCTCGACACCGCTTTGCAAAATGCAAGTTCGGATGTCCGTTTTTGTCAGAGAATAGGCAAGGATGCTTCACCGTTACTGACCTATCAATTTGATAGTATTGACGATCATACTGATGATAACCCGAAAGACCATATTTGCGATATATGCGGTGAAAGGCTTTCAGATCATACAGGTATTGATGAAAACCCAAAAGACCATCTTTGTGATATATGTGCTGAAACGCTATCCAATCATACAGGTGGCGAGGCTACCTGTACAGCCAAGGCAGAGTGTGAATATTGTGGGGCAGAATATGGCGAGCTTGACAGCAGCAATCATACAGGCGGTACGGAAATCCGAGGCGCAAAAGATGCAACATGCACGGAAGAAGGCTACACAGGTGATACATACTGTATTGGTTGCGGAGAAAAGATTTCCGCAGGAACAGCAATTAAAATGTCAGCCCATAATCTTGAAAAGATTTCTGCAAAGGACGCAACTGTTACCGAAACAGGAAACACAGAGTATTGGCACTGTCTTGATTGCGATAAATGTTTTGCTGACGAAAACGGTACGGATGAAATTACGCTTGATGACACGGTAATCTCAAAGCTCCCGCCTGAAATTATTGAGGGCGAGGGACAAAGCATAACCGAGGGCGAGCTTAAAGAGCTTATCTTCCGTTCCAATGCGGCATTTAGTGATTTTATCCGTGTTGAGCTTGACGGGAAAACCCTTGATGAAAAGAATTATACCGTCAAGGAAGGCAGTACGGTTGTAACCTTAAAGGCTGATTATGTAGCAACACTTTCTGTCGGCGAGCATACCATCGGCATTGTATCCGAGAGCGGCACAGCTACCACAACATTTACCGTGAATGCGAAAACGGCAGTAAATAACGATACAACTTCTCCGCAAACCGGCAACAACAGCCATATGGCATTGTGGATTGCACTTCTCTTTGTGAGCGGAGCAGGCGTAATCGGAACAACTGTTTACGGTAAGAAGAAGCGTTCTGCAAAGTAAAATATTAAGCAATTTATCATATTCGCATTTATCCCCTCCTGTTAGGTACACGGTATCTAACAGGAGGTTTTTATTATATTCTTCCCTAATAAAAGATGGCTGCTCGTTCGAGTAGCCATCAAGTACATTATTCAAAATCCGTTATTTCTAAATCTTTTAGATAGACATTGTGTGTGTGATAAGTAAAACACATCAGCAAGTCGCTGTCTCTATTATCTTTTGCTTCGAACACAGAAAAGTCATCGGACAAGATAAAAATGAGTCCGAGTAGTCTATTTATATATCCATTATAAGAAGCATAGTTCATATAGAGAAATGCGGTATATCCGTCATCGTCCTCTATCAAATCTGCGTCAATTTCATAGGTTTCCGATAACTCACGGACTGCCCATATAAATTTATCTTTATTTGCTATACGCTTTTCATTGGGTACAGTCCTTCTGTTCTGTTTCATAAACTCAAGAAATTCATCCGCTGACATCAAGTTTTCATTATCGTCATAATTCTTGTTTTTCATTTCTTCTTCAATTTGTTCAAGCGTAGGTCGGTCAAACCTATTGCTGAAAATCACTCTTTCATTCCCCATCCTCTTTTGCTCCTAAGTTGATTATTTGGAGTTTTTTCTTCTTGGCTCTCTCATAGGTCTTGGCAGCACCGCCCCAAGAATGAGTGACGAAACAGATTGCATAGCCGGAATTATCCACCATATATCTGTTTCTTGCGGGAATGGCTGATTTGAAATTGTATTTTTCAAATCCGTCGGGATATACTATCGAATCGAAAAGCTCTTTGTCATAAACATTGAAAGAGAGATAAGGGATAACGATATAGTTCTTGATGTGCGGATACTCCTTTTTGAGTTCATAGACACAGCGACCGCACAACCTGTCAAAGCCGCCTTGCCCTCCGCTCAGAAAATCTGTAACGCCTTTTTCGATAAGCTCTCTTATTGTGTTTTTGAGCTTTTCTGCGGATAATCCAAAGCATTCATTATGACCTATAAAGGTAGCTGTTGTTTCCAAAGCCATTGTAAATCACTCCTGACATAAGACAGTATAACACAAAATTCTTTGAAAATCATCACTAATAGTTGTTTTATCTTCCGTAAGGTTGGTGTATATCGCTTTCAGCATAATCTATACTAATAGTTATAGAAGTACACCAAAGGGGGTGATGTGATGCAGCTTGATACAATCGGCAAGAATATCAGAAAGTATCGTCTTATGAAAAAGTTCCGTCAGGAGGATTTAGCTGAGAAAGCCGGACTAACAACAAATTATATCGGTATGGTCGAGCGTGGAGAGAAAATTCCATCACTTGAAACCTTTATTAAGATACTAAACGCTTTGGAAGTATCATCGGATATGGTTCTTGCTGATGTTTTGGAAACGGGATATACCGTCAAAAACTCCATACTGAATGAAAAACTTGCCAAGCTTGCTCCTGAAGATAGAAGCAAGATATATGAGGTTATTGACACCTTGTTAAAGCACTCAAAGCAAATAGCACCATAAATCACGAAAGTTCGCCTTAAAAAGCGGACTTTCTTTTTTTGATGAGAAAAAATTTATACTTTCGACAAGTATTGCGGGACTTCGACAAATCGGTTGTGTTATAACTATAACCAATAGTGATAGACACTCACCATAAGACATAGGAGGAAATGTATTGAAGAACATAATTAAGGAAGTTGCAAAAGCACATAAAATGAGTGAACAAGAAGTAAGAAATGAAATGAGAGTTGCTATTAGGGCGGCGATGAAAAACACAGACCCTACGGCACAGGCATTTTGGAAACAGATTGCCCCGGACGGAAAAGAACCGCCGGTCGAAAGGGTAATTGCTTCTATCTCCCTGATGGTTCAAGAGAATAAGCTATGTAGTTGAGGTGCAATCGCACCTCATTTTTTATTTTTAACCAAACCAACCATTGGTAATGATAAGTTGCCGCAGATAGGTGTTATAAAAAAGCGACACCTATATATAAATTGAGTGTTTTTTATTGTTATCGAGTTGAAAAAGCTAATATTTTATAGTATAATGTGTAATGAAAACCTGTATCACTATGAGTTTTATGCTTTAGAAAAGGAGAAATTGCGTATGCAAGTGAGTTATATGAAACTTCAAAAGCTTATGATTGAAAATCAAATGAAACGAAATGATTTGATGAGAGCTGCCGAGATTAGTGGAACAACAGCCACCAAAATAAATAAGAATGAACCGGTATCGCTTGAAGTCCTAATGCGTATATGCAAAGTCTTTCATTGTGATATTGGTGACATATGTGAAGTTATTTTAGATGATTAGTAAGATAGTTCAAATAAATGGAGGTAACCGTAATGGCAAAGGCTGCTAAACCAAAGAAAGAAATATCAATGGAAGAAGCTCTGTGGAAAAGTGCTGATAAGCTAAGAGGTTCTGTTGAGCCTGCTGAATATAAGCACGTGGTATTGAGCTTATTTTTCCTGAAATTTGCAAGTGATAAATTTGAGGAATGTCGAACGAAAATTATTACGACGCACGGCGAGAAGTACGCAGATATGAAACCATTTTATGCTCAGGAAAATGTTTTCTATCTTCCCGAAGAAAGCCGCTGGTCTTATATTATGGAAAACGCAAAGCAAGATGATATTGCGTTGAAAATAGACACAGCACTTTACACTATTGAGAAAAATAATCCGGCTCTTAAAGGTGCATTGCCGGATAACTATTATTCTCGTCTTCATATAGACACAGCAAAGCTCGCTTCTTTGCTTGATGAAATCAACCGCATAAACACAGACGATAAAGAGAACGACATCATAGGTCGTGTATATGAATATTTCCTTAGCAAATTTGCACTTGCGGAAGGTAAAGGTAAGGGCGAGTTCTACACTCCGAAATGTATCGTAAACCTAATTGCCGAAATGCTTGAGCCGTATGACGGTATCCTTTATGACCCTTGTTGCGGTTCGGGAGGTATGTTTGTTCAGTCTATCAAGTTCGTGGAAGCTCATAGCGGAAACAAGAAAAAGATTTCTATTTATGGGCAGGAGTACACTAATACCACATTCAAACTTGCAAAAATGAATTTGGCTATCCGTGGCATTGCTGCAAATCTCGGAGAGATGGCTGCAAATACATTTACAAATGACCAGCACAAAGACCTTAAAGCCGATTATATTATGGCGAATCCTCCTTTCAATCAGAAAGAATGGCGAGGAAATGATGAACTCATTGACGACCCTCGTTGGAATGGATATGAAGTACCTCCTACAAGTAATGCAAACTACGGTTGGATTTTGAACATAGTGTCAAAGCTGTCACAGAACGGAGTAGCAGGTTTTCTGCTTGCAAATGGTGCTTTGTCTGATGACGGGACAGAGTTGAAAATCAGACAACAGCTCATTGAGAATAATCTCGTTGAAGCAATCATCATACTTCCGAGAAACCTTTTCTATACGACTGACATAAGCGTTACTCTTTGGATTTTGAACAAGAACAAAAAAGCTCGTGTTGTGGAACAGAACGGTCAGCTTAAACGCTATCGCAATCGTGAAAAGGAAATCCTCTTTATGGATTTGCGTCAAATGGGCAGTCCTTATGAAAAGAAGTATATTGAACTTACAGAGGAAGATAGAGCAAAAGTCACGACTGTATATCACGCTTGGCAACAAGAAGGATATGAAGAAACTTATCAGAATGTACCGGAGTTTTGCTATTCTGCTTCTTTTGAAGAAGTTAAGGAAAAGGGATTCACTCTTGTTCCGAGCAGATATATTGAGTTCGTCAACCGTGATGAAAACATTGATTTTGACACGAAAATGAAAACTTTACAGAGTGAACTCAAGGAACTGCTTGTTGCTGAAGAAAAATCAAAGGCTGATTTGCTTTCTGTATTTAAGGAGCTGGGTTATGAAATCGAATTATGATGTTTTGGGAAATCATATCCGACTGATTGATACTCGCAATAAAGATAGCATTACGGATAAAGTCTTAGGAATCAACATAGACAAATTCTTTATGCCGTCGGTGGCGAATGTTATCGGCACGGATTTAAGCAAATATAAATTGATAACAAAAGGCAAGTTTGCGTGTAATCCTATGCACGTAGGTCGTGATGAACGACTCCCTGTTGCACTATATACTGACGACCAGCCAGCTATTGTTTCTCCCGCATACTTTATGTTTGAGATAAAAGATGCAACAGTACTCAATGCTGAGTTCTTGATGATGTGGTTTCGCAGACCTGAATTTGACAGAATTTGTTGGTTACATACAGACGGAAGCGTTCGTGGCGGTATCACTTGGGACGATTTATGTCGAATGGAAATCCCCGTGCCCCCAATAGATAAGCAAATTGAGATAGTTAAAAGTTATCAATCCATTACCGATAGAATTGCTCTCAAGAAGCAGATAAATGATAATTTAGAAGCGGCTGCTATGGCACTTTTCAAATCTTGGTTCATTGACTATGAACCTTTTGAACTTGATGCCGATGGCTTACCTATTGGTTGGGAGCAGATTACACTTGAAAAGAAGCTATTCACCTCTACTCAAAGTGTAAACCCTCAAAAAATTCAAGAAAATTATGTATGGCATTATAGTATTCCGGCTTTTGACAATGAGAAATTACCAACCAAAGATATACCTTCAAGCATTTTAAGCAATAAGTATGTTGTACCCGATAATGCGATATTGGTTTCAAAGCTAAACCCTGACACAAAGAGAGTATGGCGTGCTTTGCCTTGTTTCAAGGATGCCATTTGTTCAACAGAGTTCATCGTGTTCTCTCCAAAAGTGCCAAAGCATAGAGCATTTTATTATCTGATGTTCAATACCAAAAGTTTTATTGATTTTTTGGTTAGTAATGCTACGGGTTCAACAAACAGTCGTATGCGTGTAAAACCTGCTTCGTCATTGGACTATGAGTTTGTTTGTCCTACAAGCAGCATTATTGATGATTTTTGTCAGAAGGTAGAGCCTCTGCTAAGCCAAATCGAGAATAATACTCTTGAAATCAGAAAACTAAACGAACTCAAGCCTTTTGCAGTCACAAAAATGATGACATCAAGCCGCTAAATTATCATTTACCGTCGAGATAAATAACTCCTACCAACGGCAGGAGTTAAACAAAAGGAACTGCCGTTGATTGTCGTTCTCTTAAATAATTAAAGGAGAAAGACAATGAAACAGAATTTAATCACAGATGTTGTTCAGGCTATGTTGCCTTACCTGAACAATGCACAATCAGAAAAACTACAAGAAGTGTTGGAACACACACTATTCGACTATGAGGTAAAAAAAAATAAAAATGACGAGGTAATCTCAGAGCAGAACTTAGTTGAGTCCTTCCTCTCTGCGAAGAAGATTGAAGGCTGCTCTGAGAAAACCTTAAAATACTACGAAGCAACAATACATTCAATGCTCGATGGTATTGGGAAAAAAATTAAGTATATTGTGACTGATGATATTCGCTGTTACCTCACGGAATATCAGGCTAAAAAGAATTCAAGCAAGGTTACAATAGACAATATCAGAAGGATACTGTCAAGTTTCTTCTCTTGGCTTGAAGACGAGGACTATATACTGAAAAGTCCGGTTAGACGCATACATAAGGTTAAAACCGGAACAAACATAAAAGAAACTTATTCTGATGAAGCACTTGAACTTATGCGTGACAGTTGTACAGAACTAAGAGACTTGGCAATGATAGATATGCTTGCTTCAACGGGTATGCGTGTCGGAGAAATGGTGCTGCTGAACCGTGAAGATATAGATTTCAACGAAAGAGAATGTGTCGTGTTCGGTAAGGGCGATAAAGAAAGAATAGTTTACTTTGACGCAAGGACGAAAATCCATTTACAGAACTATCTGCACAGCCGAAAAGACGACAACCCGGCACTCTTTGTATCACTTCAATCTCCGTACAATCGAATGAATATCGGAGGAATTGAAGTAAGACTTAGACAGCTTGGGAAACGCTTGGGATTAAATAAAGTTCACCCTCATAAATTCAGGCGAACCCTTGCAACGATGGCAATAGACAAAGGAATGCCCATAGAGCAGCTTCAGCAACTCTTAGGGCATAGAAGAATAGATACGACCTTGCAATATGCAATGGTAAAACAGAGTAATGTTAAAATAGCACACAGAAAATACATTGGCTGAGGTGGTTAGAATGAGAACTGATTACAAGGTATTAGGAAATTACATTCGTCTTGTAGATGAACGAAATAGGGAGTTATCTGTTACAAATCTACTTGGTGTAAGTATTGGCAAGAAATTTATCCCGTCAATTGCTAACATCGTAGGTACAGATTTATCAAGTTATAAGATAGTCAGAACGGGACAATTTGCATACGGCCCCGTTACTTCACGAAATGGCGAAAAAGTATCCATCGCTTATTTAGATGGTGATGACTGTATTATTTCAAGCTCATATACCGTTTTTGAAGTATCAAATAAAGAAGAACTTGACCCTGAATATCTTATGCTTTGGTTCAGCAGACCTGAGTTTGATAGATATGCAAGGTATAAGTCACACGGCAGCGTAAGGGAGATATTTGATTGGAACGAACTTTGTATGGTAGAACTTCCTGTTCCGGATATTAAGGAGCAAAAGAATATCGTTAAAGCCTACAAAACCATCACAGACAGAATTGCTCTCAAGAAGCAGATAAATGATAATTTAGCGGCTTGATGTCATCATTTTTGCAAGCAATATATCTTTGAGGTTTGCAAGCTGTTCAATCTCTGTTCGGTTTTCACGAATAGTTAAGAAAACTTTGCCAATCAATGCGTTAAGTTCTGTTAAATCGTCATCGCAAGGAACAATGACAGGGAGTTTTCTGAGATTTTCCTGATTGATTTTTAACTGAACTGCTCCGGTTACGGCGTTTCGTACAACGGTTTTCTTCAAAATAAGGTAAACCATTTCCGTTGAATACCCGTTTTTCCCTTGAAAGATATGTGCGTGATTGTTTACCCAAAACTTTCCCCAAACATATTGCATAGTTGGATAACCATTATCATCCATAACCGTTCCATCTTCGCCAAGTAAGCCGTAAATGCCATCAAAGATGTAGTCATCAACATAGTCCATAAGCGATGCTGCACCATAGTAAGGATAAATACGTTCCATTCCGCTACGGTCTAAGCTCGACATTGGTCTACGCATACTGTCGAACAAGTCAATCAGGCTATCTACGGTTGTTTCAATGCCATTAGAAACGATTTTATCCTGAAGAACCGCTTGTGCTGTTGCTTCTAAATTATCATTTAGCAGATAGTCTCTTTGGAAGCGACCTGAAATAATAGATTTTGATATATAATGACCATAACGAAAGAGAGGTTGAGAAAATGAGTTTAATTCTTTGCCCTGAATGTGGGACAAAAATATCTGATAAAGCTTTAACTTGTCCTCATTGTGGATATATGAGTGCAGACCATTCTCTCCCAATAAGTATACAAGACACCTATGAAGTTGTTCCGGTGTTCAACTACGATGTTGAAGAATGGAATCCGAATAGAGGTCAGCTTAGTGTTATGGCTATTGAAGACAACAGAAACCTTGTTCAATACTTTGGAAACTGGCAAACTATTCAGCTAAAAATGCCGGCAATCGCACAAGTGATAAAAGGTATGGCAAAGAAAGATGAAGTTCTTGTAGCCAAAATGGACTCATACATTAAGAATTTGATAGACAAAGGAGTTTATCGTTTTACGATTGATAAGCAGGGGGAAATACTTCCGACTATTAGAGATACAGAGGGTATTGTTAAACAAGTTCGCCTTGAAGAAATGACTCTCACACCGGAATTAACCAGCTCTTTGAACAATCTTACGACACACGCAGCAATGGCACAGATACTTGATGAAATCGAGTATGTGGGCGATGCTATTAGAGGATTACATATAGAGCTTCAGAATGACCGAATTGCTTTGGCAGAAAGTTCAAGGGACAAACTGCTATTGGCTGCTAAAATTCAGGATACAAAACTGAGGGAGATAGCTATATTAAACGCTGTGTCTTCGGCAACAGAAGCAAAACGAGTTTTAATGAGGAACTTCACAGAGAACCTTCAGTACATTGAAGAACATACAGATAAGACGGATTTGCAGTTATTCTTGGAGGGTAAGAAAGGAAAAGATATTCCTCAGAAAGTATCCGACGCATTTCAGGCATTAGTATCAATCACGAATACTGTTCAGGCGGAATGTGAGGGATATGCCTTGTTGGGCGAATACGAATCAAGCAAGGAAAGTTTACTGCAATTCAAAGAGTTCATAACAAGCAATAAACTTGATGATAGGGATACGCTGTTGCTGCTTAATGAGAATACTCCACAGAAAAAATTAACTGTCGTAGACGAGTTTATGAAAATATCAGAAAGAATCACTTCTTTCGATGCAAGCAGAGCGTTGACCGGACAAAATGTTTTGATGATAACGGAGGATAGCGAAGATGGGAAATAAAATAGGACAGGATGTAATTGTTGAGGATAAGTCGGTTGCAAAAGTATGTAAAAAATGTGGCGACCCTCTAAGAAGTAAAAGCAAACACAAGTATTGTGAAAACTGTCGTAGACAACGTGCAAAGACAAGACGTGAGATTTTAGGCACAGTTGGTGCTTTTGGACTAACTGTTGCTTCGCTTGTGCCGGGAATAAAGCATTTCACCAAGAAGTAATACGAGTAAAGGAGCGAACACAATGACAAACTTTAACGAACACGCATTAGAAATGTCGATAATGGAGCTATTCAAAGATGAGGGGTACACCTATTTGAGTGGCGACCAAATTCACAGAGAAAGGACAGAGGTTCTGCTTACAGACGACCTGAAGCAATATCTCTATAATCGCTATGCGAAAGACGGTATCACACCGAGCGAGGTGGATAGTGTCATTCTAATGCTGCGTAATATTTCCGGTACGATTTATGAAGCCAACAAAGCTGTATTCAAGTTACTCTGCGATGGCTTTATTCTTAACCGTGAGGACAGAACTCAGAAAGACCTCTATATTGAACTTATTGACTTCGACGCTCCCGAAAACAATACTTTCAAGGTGGTTAATCAGTTTGAAATTGAAGGCGTAAACAATCAGTTGCGTATTCCTGATGGCATTGTGTTCGTAAATGGTATTCCGGTTGTTGTGCTTGAATTTAAGAGTGCTGTAAAAGAAAACACTACTATAATGGACGCATATAAGCAGCTTACAATTCGTTACCGCAGAGATATTCCTGAGCTTTTCAAGTACAATGCTTTCATTGTTATCAGCGATGGAGCAAACAATAAGTATGGTTCTCTTTTTAGCCCATATGATTTCTTCTATGCGTGGAGAAAAATCAATGCTGACGATAAAGAATTGGACGGTATCAACTCCCTTGTAACAATGATTAAGGGACTTTTCAGAAAAGACCGTTTACTTGAAGTTATCAAAGACTTCATCTACTTCCCTGATAACTCAGACAAAGACCTTAAGATAGTATGTCGTTATCCACAATTCTTTGCAGCAAGCAAACTGTATGAGAATATCAAGGCTCATCTTCGCCCTGAAGGAGACGGTAAAGGTGGTACATACTTTGGTGCAACAGGATGTGGAAAGAGCTATACTATGCTGTTCCTTACTCGTATGTTGATGAAAAGCACATACTTTTCTTCCCCTACCATTTTGATAATTACGGATAGAACTGACCTTGACGACCAACTTTCAAAGCAGTTTGTCAGCTCTAAAAAATACATTGGCGATGAAACAGTTGTCAGCATTGACTCCCGTGAAAAACTTCGTCAGGAGCTTCAGGGCAGAACAAGCGGTGGTGTATATCTTACAACTATTCAGAAGTTCACAGAGGATTTACAGCTCCTTACAGACAGAACAAATGTAATTTGTATTTCTGATGAAGCACACAGGAGTCAAATCAATCTTGACCAAAAGGTAAAAATCACAGAGTCAGGTGTTGAGAGAACCTACGGTTTTGCAAAATATCTGCACGACTCACTTCCTAATGCTACTTATGTAGGATTTACTGGTACTCCGGTTGACGGAACGATTGAGGTTTTTGGTGGAGTTGTAGACGCATACACAATGACCGAAGCGGTGCGTGACGGAATTACTGTAAATCTCGTTTATGATGGTCGTGCTGCTAAGGTTATGCTTGACCAAGAAAAAGTAAAGCAAATTGAGGAATACTATGCTCAATGTGAGCGTGAAGGTGCAAACGAACATCAGATTGAAGAAAGTCAAAAGGCAGTTGCTAATATGGAAATCATTATTGGCGACCCTGACAGACTCCGTGCTGTGGCGGAAGATTTTATAAAACATTACGAAAATCGTGTCGCTGAGGGGGCTACGGTTGCAGGCAAGGCAATGTTCGTATGCTCCAACCGTTACATAGCTTATGACCTATACAAAATTATTAAAGAACTCAGACCTGAATGGACAGAAAAGAAAATCTGTGATGACGGTGTTATTCTAAACGATAAAGACAAGAAAGTGTTGAAACCAATGGAAAAAATCAAGTTGGTTATGACACGCAATAAAGATGATGAACCGGAACTATTTGAAATGCTTGGGTCAAAAGATGACCGTAAGGAATTTGACCGTCAGTTCAAAAATCCCAAGTCAAATTTCAAGATTGCCATTGTTGTTGATATGTGGCTGACCGGATTTGATGTTCCTGAGCTTGACACAATTTATATCGACAAGCCTATTCAGCAGCATACACTTATTCAGACGATTTCTCGTGTTAATCGTGTATGTGAGGGTAAGGACAAAGGTTTGATTGTTGATTACATCGGTATTAAAAAGAATATGAATATGGCTCTCAAAAAATACACCAACTTTGAAAGTGAAGAATTTGAGGGCGTGGAACAATCTATTACCATTGTTAAAGACCAATTAGAAGTTCTTGGTCAGATGTTCCATAGCTTTAACAGCGCCGATTTCTTCAACGGATCTCCTACGGAGCAACTCGCTTGCTTAAATCGTGCTGTTGAGTATGTGCAGCTTTCAGAAGAATTAGAAAGAAGATTTATGGCTGCTGTTAAGAGAATGAAGCAAGCGTTTAATCTTTGCAGTTCGAGTGAGAAGTTTTCCGATAAAGATAAAGATTATATCCATTTTTACTGTGCTGTACGTTCCATCCTTTTCAAACTTACAAAGGGTGATGCTCCTGATATTGAGCAGATGAACGCTCGTGTTCGTCAAATGCTTGAGGGGGCTATTCAGTCTGACGGTATAGAGGAATTGTTTGAAACCGGAAAGCACATCTCTGTCGATATTTTTAGCGATGAATATATGGACAAGATAAATGCCATTCAGTTGCCGAACACAAAAATCAAAATCTTACAAAGGCTTCTCTCGCAAGCAATTGATGAATTTAAGAAAGTCAACAAGATTATGGGTGTTGAGTTTGCTGACAGATTGAAAAGGGTTGTGGATGAATATAACAACCGTCGTCGTGATGAAGCGTATGCAAACGAGGTTCTTGATGATGTTGCTGAACAGCTTGCACAGCTACTTGCTGAACTCAAAGCAGAGAAAAACTCATTTAAGAAAATGGGTATCGACTACGAGGAGAAAGCTTTCTATGATATTTTGAAAGCGGTATCCAAAAAATATGAGTTTGAGTACCCTGACGATAAGATGATTGAGCTTTCAAAGAGAATTAAAACCATCGTCGATGACAAATCACGCTATACTGATTGGTCTACCCGTGAAGATATAAAAGCAAATTTGCAAGTTGACCTTATTCTATTGCTTGATGAGTTTGATTATCCTCCGGTAACGATTGATGATGTTTACAAGGAAGTTCTTGAGCAGGCTGAGAATTTCAAAAAATATGCAAAGTAATTCATAGATTTAGGAGATAAGAAAATGGAATTAGGTTGGATTGACTTTTCAAAATCAGAACGAAGCAAAGTGTTGAGCGTTTTAGACCTGCTTTCTGAGAGCGGGACTTTAGATGAGCTGGGCATTGCCGCTGTTAGAGATGGCTTTTCCAACCTTTTCTTTCCGGGGACTTCCACCATCCAAACAAGAGCTAAATATTTCTTTGCTGTTCCGTATGCCTTGAAACAACTGGAGAAAAGCAATGAAATCAATCCGAACAAGGTCTTAAAGACATTGGATACGATTGAAAGAACTTGTGGCGAG
>ERZ773118.1027-NODE-1027-length-20151-cov-4.91536_pt1 | contig 20151 bp, 17 predicted proteins | sample MGYA00580562_ERZ773118 | MGnify/ENA primary metagenome ERZ773118 (study PRJEB29015, sample SAMEA2737878) | human gut metagenome | biome: human gut; feature: human-associated habitat; material: faeces | place: China | collected 2012 ... | reverse complement strand
ACATTGGGACATTTTCCTTTATGGTATATTAGGACATTATCATAAATGGTTCATATTTTTTGTTGCACAATTTTAATTATCCTTGACTTTTTTTAGTTCAGGTTATATAATCAATCCATGTCGAAGATTATTTAATGTAAAATCACTAGTTTTTAGAGATTATATATTTACATGATATAGTCTGTAAAATCTGGTGATTTTTTTCGCCAGAACATCTTTTTAATTTTTTATTTTTTATGGAGGTAACTCAAAATGAACAAGGGCACTGTAAAATGGTTCAACGCTGAAAAAGGTTATGGTTTCATCACAGGAGAAGACGGAGCTGATGTATTCGTACATTTTTCTGCAATCAATGGTGAAGGCTTCAAATCTCTTGAAGAAGGCCAGGCTGTAACATATGACTTAACAGAAGGCGCTCGCGGAATGCAGGCTGCTAACGTTACTAAGTTATAATTGAAGCAACTGAAGCAGAAATTTCCCCTCGGAATCATATCCGAGGGGAATTTTTTATGTAATAAGAAATCTCCTCAGAATTTCCTATTATAAAAAAATCCCTATCTGGCAGGATTACACTGCAGCGGAAGGGTAAATATCGCCCAAGACGCCCCACCGTAGGCGGAGAGTCCTGTAGACAGGATTCTTTTTATTGTTATTATATAAACAAAATGGAGACAGATTCGAAATCCATCCCCATCGTTTTAAGCTACCTCAGGCAGTTTTTTCTTATATTTTCTTATATTTCATACTTATTCCGCCTCTGAATCTGCACTAAGTCCATTCAGATAAGAATCCAGTGCAGAAGTATCCATAACAGTCTCTGTCGTCACAGTCTCCTGACCTTCTGTAACCTTTCCGTAAACAGAATAACCAATCCAGCATACAGCAACCATACACGCAACAAGCGCTGCCAGCTTCTCAATAGTAAGGATCAACTTCTCCTTTTTCATAATTTTCTCACGGTTTGCTTTTTCTGCTTTATAGGCATCTACTTTCTTCTGACTCATAGCCGCACGTCTCCTTTGGGATAAAATATCAACTTAGATGAGTATATCATATTTCCCAACAAAATGGAAGTATGTTCACTTACAGTTCACAAAAACGCCTCGCGCGGACAAAATATACCGCAAAGTGGGGCGTGCAGATTGCGGGAATGATTTTTCAAACAGACTCTAACATCAGACAGCTACAATAATTCCTCCATCATTTGCATACATACTGCTGACACCGGCTGTGTCAAGAACCACAATATCAGCCAGCTTCATCTTCTCCTGGATGGCTTCTTTAAGCATATTTGCTTTCTTCGGGCTGTTGCAGTGGGAAATGGCAAGAATTTTGTTCTCACTGTTTTCTGTCACTTCCACAATTTTATCCACCATTTTCACAAGCGCCTTATTCATGCCTCGTGCCTGATCCAGCTGGCAGATCGTCCCCTCCGGAGTAGATCCCATGATCGGTTTGATCTTAAGGGCTGTTGCCACAAGCGCTTTCACACGGCTGAGGCGGCCATTTTTACGTAAGGTTTCCAGATTCTCCAGCACAAAAAAAGTGTGCTGTTCTTCAATATATTTATTCACAACGCTGACAACATCCTCAAACGGAAGGCCGGCATCTTCGCACTGTGCAATTTTCATTGCAATCAAAGTCTGCCCGATAGAAGCAGAACAGGAATTGAAAACATGAATCTGAACGCCTTTTTTCTCCTCATGAAGAAGACTTGCTCCAAGCACTGCACTGTTATAGGAACCACTGAGTTCAGAGGAAAGAGTAACGCAATATATATGTTCAGCTTCGCAGTCAAATGCCTTTCTGTAGCTCTCAGGCGACGGGCAGGCTGATTTCGGACATTCCGGGCAGGCGGCAACTTTCTGTAAAAAATCTGCCTGGTTAAATGTCTCATCATCTATTATATTCTCACTTCCAACAGTCAGTGTAAGCGGTACGGAAGCAAATCTTTCATCCTGTTTCCACTGCTCCAGAAGTTCTCCACAGCTATCTATCACAATTTTATAACTCAATTATATCGTCCTCTTTTCCGTAATATGTAGTTTTAAATACCACATCTATATTAACACATTACTATGTGTTTGAAAAGAGTTTTTTCTTCCATTTTCCCCCAAATTGCTTTATAATGGTTATTGTTCATCAGCAACTGATTTTCATATATTGATGTCGTCGACAGGCGACATGCCCTTTAGAAAGGAGGTCCCTATGCTCGCTTTAAAAATCACTGACCAGAAGAATTTTACCAATAAGCTTTTTCTTGGAGATACCTTCGATCTCTTCTGGCTAAACCAGGCAGAGATCATTACCAGCAATGTTTTTTCCATTGACGGCAAACTCCAAACTGATTTTTTCGATAATGATGAGCAGGAATTTTTAGCTTCCAGCCACCGTACATTCTCTCTCTGGAAAGAAGTAAAACCATTTTGTTATTCTGTTATCCGCGGAAAAAAAGCGCCTCTTTCTTTCAAAATCGTGCTTCAGTTTTCTCCGAACAAGACCGCTGCATTATTGCAGAGTTCTGCATTTTCAATTTCTCCCGAACTGATAACAGGCCTGTATTTGAATCTCCAATATAAAAATAAGACCTTGTTTTGTATTACCGGAACATCTATGAAAACCTTTCTTCCCGGTAAAGAACTGGACCACCTTTGGGAGCAATATGTGATGGATTTTTTTCATCGCAGCGGATTATCTGTAGAAGAAGTTTAATCCTGTCAGAATAGGTTCTCCATTAATTTTCCAATAGAGTTATTCTGGCATTCCACGTCTGGAACCTTGCTTTCTTTTTCATCTCCCAGATAAAAGGCGATCATATCTATAAATTCACTGTTGGTAGGTCTGTATTCCAGAGGATATCCGGCAATCTCTTCCAGTCTTTCCCGATGATTTTCCCAACATACATTTACAATTGTACGAATATCATGCTCAATATTAGATGGCTTGGATTTAAATTTCTTTGCAAGCCTTGGATAAATATCTTTTGTAATCTTCATTGGTCTTTCCTGAAATTCCATTGTCATGCGTATGGCTTCCGCCACAAAATAATATCCTTTATATTTCGATGTCGCACCAAGTTTGCGTATCGTGCCGTATACCTCTCTCATTTTTGTCCCTCCCACAATAAGTTATACTTCTGATTCTGCATCTGCAGTCAGCCCTTGATTTGCCTCTACATATAATACGAGTTAAATTTGCCTTTTTTAGCATTTTGAGACAAAAATTAAGAAAATTGTAATATTTTTTAGAGATTTCGAGATAAAATTCTATAGAAAAACAGAATAACAGGATAAACTTTTCCAATTTTTCATATAAAAAGGACAGGCGTCCTAAATGCAATACTCATTTAAGCGTCTGTCCCTTTTTGTCATAACTTATTTTGTCAGCATAAGCAGAATTTCATTGCTTCTCTGAACAAATCTGGTCATCTCTTCCGGTGAAAGCTGTTTATGGCTCAGCATGGCAAGATCATACAGTTCCTCGCAAATAACCGGGGTCTTATCAGAATCCTTGTTGTCTGCTACAAACTGAACCAACGGATGTTTCGCATTCAGAACCAGAGTTTCCTGACCACCAAACATAGATGGATCCATGCCGTACATATTATACATCTTCATCATATCCTGCATACGACGGCTCTCTTCAGAAAGGGTCATCATAGCAGCAACTTTTTCATTTTTCAGATTCTCAACCTTCACTTCCAGTTTGTCATTCTTCAATGCATCTCTGAATACTTCTGTAAGAGTCTTGGAAGTCTCCTCGTCAGCAGCTTCCGCTCCACGCAGTTCTTCTGTAAGATCTGCATCAATTCTCTTAAACTGGATAGTCTGATCCTTCTGCTCCAGATGGGAAATAAAAGCGCTGTCAATATTGTGTTTCAGAATAACAGCATCCTTCTTTGCCTCACGGAACATGTTAATATACTGACTCTGCTGAACCTCATCTGTTACATAGAAGATAGTAGTCTTCTCAGGCTCTTTCTCGTCTTTCGCGCCGTCCTCTTTCTTCTCTTCTGTGGATTCAACAGTCTCTTCTGTCTTAGTCTCATCTTCTGGTTTCCTGTTCTCTTCGATGCAATCTTTCAGAGTCAGATATTTGCCATCAATGTTCTTGAAGAGGATATAATCATTCATCTTATCTGAGAACTTGCTGTCCTTAATGCAGCCATATTTGATAAATGGACTGATATCATCCCAGTATTTCTCGTAGGACTCACGGTCTGTTTTACACATTCCGGTAAGCTTGTCCGCTACTTTCTTTGTAATATACTCGGAAATCTTCTTCACGAAGCCATCGTTCTGCAGTGCGGATCTGGATACATTCAGTGGAAGATCCGGACAATCAATTACACCTTTCAGAAGAAGCAGAAATTCTGGAATTACTTCCTTGATGTTATCTGCGATAAATACCTGGTTATTGTACAGTTTGATCGTACCTTCAATGGAATCATATTCTGTATTGATCTTCGGGAAGTACAGAATACCTTTCAGGTTAAACGGATAGTCCATGTTCAAATGAATCCAGAACAAAGGCTCCTTATAATCCATAAAGACTTTACGGTAAAACTCTTTATATTCCTCATCTGTACAACTGTTTGGATGTTTCATCCACAATGGCTCCGGATCACTTAAAGATACCGGACGTTTATTGATTTTTACTTTATCTTTTGCAGGAGATACTTCTACGACTTCTTTCTCACCTTTGTCATTCTCTTTCTCCTCAGTCTTAGCATCCTCGTGGATACGCTCTACAATTACATCATCATCACGAAGCTCAGCCTCATCAATGGTCTCATACTCCTGCGGTGCATTTTCCTTAGACAGATAGATATTTACCGGCATGAAAGAACAATATTTCTCAATAATCTCTCTCATACGATATTCGTTGGAAAACTCTGTACTCTCATCATTTAAAAACAGAGTAATTTCAGTACCAACTGTAGTCTTATTGCCTTCCTGCATATCATACTCTGTACCACCATCACAGGTCCAATGTACTGGAGCAGCGCCCTCTTTATAAGAAAGAGTATCAATATGAACTTCATCTGCTACCATAAATGCTGAATAAAAGCCAAGTCCAAAATGACCGATGATCTGATCATCCGTGGTCTTATCTTTATATTTGGAAAGAAACTCAGTAGCTCCTGAAAAAGCAATCTGTGTAATATACTCTTCCACTTCATCGGCCGTCATACCAAGACCTGTATCAATAAACTTCAAAGTCTTCTCTTCCGGATTCACAATAACTTGTACTTCAGCTTTGTAATCATCCGGAAGTGTGTATTCACCCATAACATCAAGTTTCTTAAGCTTCGTAATTGCATCACAACCATTGGAGATTAACTCTCTTGCAAAAATGTCGTGATCAGAATATAACCATTTCTTTATAATTGGAAAAATATTTTCACTGTTAATTGATAAACTACCATGCTTCTCAGCCATGCAGCTCACTCTCCTTTGTCTTCTTAATTATACAAACTATAGTAATACCAAACTGACTAAAAGTCAAGGAAAATTTAGCACTCATTTTAATTGAGTGCTAGTAATATTACTGTTCACTGGTAACATTCCGCGAGGTGTTTTTTGTGAACAAAGTTCACAGAAAACCCGAGAATCTCAGCGCGAAATCATGCGAATGCATGATTTCTGTGCATCGCGAAGCGTGTTACTGGTCACGGAGTGAACAGTAACCTAGTAATTATTATTAAAAGAAGGGAGACCATTTCTGGTCTCCCTCATTCGTTCTGCTCTCATTCACAATTACTGTTTATTTGAGAATCCACTATTATTTTTTCTTATTGCGGTAAACAAGAATTCCTGCAATTAAGACAATCGCAACAATCAGAATAATTACAAATGGGAGGATTGGAGTATTATCCCCGGTCTTTACTGCATTCTTCTGATTTGCATCTGTTTTGTCTGCAGCCGGTGTCAGAGTCTGATTCGGTGCAGCATTTACAGTGAAATTAACCTGCTTGGTATCCTGTGTTCCAGTGTTTACCCAGTTGCTTCCATCAAACTGCTGCTGATTATATGTGACAGTCAAAGTATAATTTCCATTCTTGCCCATGCGGAAAGTTGCAGAATATGGTGCGCCGTCCCAGCTTCTTGCCTCAAGAACCTCCCAGTTCAGCGGCTGATATCTTACATCTCCCTTAATCGGATTTTCAATATCCATACCTGCGCCAACTGCAGTGAAAGTAATCTTGGTCTCTGTAGTATAGTTTCCATCGGAGCTGATTCCTGTGATACTGTTATTCCCTGCATCAGATACAATCGGTCCACGGCTTACAGTGACATTAACAGATACTACAAGGCTCAGGTTATCCGGATTTGTAACACCGTCTGGAAGAGCAGCAGTACCTTTCACAGAGAACTTCTGTGCTTCTGTACTGTTCTGATTATATGCACTGCCCTTTACATCCCATTTTACAGAGGCATTCATATCGCCCTTGTTTGTAGTAATCTTAACAGTAGATGGAAGCTGCAGTCCAGCTGCTGACTTCTCAACCCCGTTTGCCAGACTGATATCAGATACTTTGCCTACAGCTGTAAGCTTGGCAGCAGCTTCTGTTACTGTAAAGCTTACTGGAATATTCAGGTAATCTGTCTGATCTGTCTTAATGGAAACAGTCTGTGTATAGGTTCCTGCTGCCAATCCAACTGCCGGTGCAACAGTAAAGGATACAGACTGGTTTGCATTTGCCTCTAATTCTGAAGCAGACGGAGCACTTACTGTAAATTCGTTTCCGCTTACACTTACAGCAATACCGGTTAATTTCACATTTCCAGTATTGGATACATTGATTGTAACTGCAGCCGGTGCTTCTTTGTAACCAGCTTCTTTACTGTCGAATTTCACTTCGGAAATGTCGGTAGTAAATGAAGGAGCTGGAGTAATCTCCGGAGTCACTTCCGGGGTGACTTCTGGTGTTACTTCCGGAGTTACCTCTGGGGTGACTTCTGGTGTCACTTCTGGAGTTACCTCTGGGGTGACTTCTGGTGTCACTTCTGGAGTTACCTCTGGTGTCACTTCCGGGGTGGTTTCCGGTGTAGCTGGTTTCTCTGCTGGCTGCTGATCTGTATTCGTATCATCCTGCTTCTGCTCAGCTACTGTAAGCTTTGCAATAAAGGAAACCTTTACACCTTCCTCTGTTTCATAAGTGATCGTATCACTGTATTCTCCAACAGCTGTACCTTCTCTTGGCATAACCCATGCATCAACTGATTCTCCAGCCTCAAGAGAACCCAGATCCTTCACCATAAAATGTTCCGGACTGATTTCTTTGAAATTAAGAGTGCTGTTGCCAGTATTCTTAACAGTTACATTCTTAGTCATGGAAGAGTTTGCATTTTCCTGTGTGAAGCCTGCATTTACGGTTCCAAAATCAAGTACTGCAGTACCATCTTCTGCAGTATTTTCTGTAACAATTTCTGCTGTATACACAGGTTCCTGCTTGGCAGGGGATTCAGCTGATGCTCCCTGATTTGCAGCCTCAGCCTGTCCATTCTCAGGAACTTCCAGATAGCCTTCTGTTCCAATGTTAATCACACTGTCATCTGTAGTGATCTCAGACTGGGAATTGTCAGCAGAATTCTCTGTGTCCTGTCCATCTGCCGGCTGCATAACATCAGCGGAAGAATCAGTTGGTTCATCAGCACCAATGTCAATTACTTCCTCGGTTTGTGTATCTTCTGCTACATCCTGAGCCGGCTGTGTGTTCTCATCTGTCTGGGAACCTTCCGCAGGTGTATCCTCTGCTGCAATTTCCTGAACAGGGGCTTCCTCTGCCGGTGCAGCCTCCTGCCCTTCCTCTGGAAGCTCGGTTGCCTCTTCCGGAGCCTCTTCCGGTGTAGCCACAATTTCAACTGTATTTACTTTCAGTTCTCCGGTTATGCCCATTTCGGTCTTTCCGGTAATTTTCAGCTCGATCTTATTTCCAAGATCTTCATCAACAAGCTTATAGGTCTTCTCAGTGCCTACTTCAGTGAGCTGATCTCCAACTTTTCTTGACCAGCTGAACGTTACATAATCGTCTGTAAGTCCTTCCGGTGTAACCTTTTCATAATCGGCGCTAAGCTCAGAGCCTACAGCTGCAGTTCCCTTAATCTTAAGCTGACCTCCAAGTTCTCCCTCTGGTGCTGCTGCCGCAAATACCAGAGACGGAAGCAATGAAAGCATCATAAGAAAAGTCATGACCATTGCTATAATTTTCCTAGGTCTCATATGCCATCCTCCTTTACATTCCCCTTTTAGGCTGACCTGTAACATTATTGTAACATATTTTAAACATTTTCACAAGCACTTTTATTTTATTGTAATTCTTACAGTGCATGTGACAGTGCTACTGTTCGCTCCGCGCACCGCAACCACTTCGCGCTGCACAGGAATCATGCATCCGCATGATTCCGCGCCCAGATTCTCGGGTTTTCTGTGAAATTTGTTTACAAAAAACACCTCGCGGAACATTGCCAGTGAACCATAACGCGATAGTTGCTGGTCACTTCTTTCTCCGGAAAACATCTTATGGGATGTATCTTCTCTTCTGAACAGTAACACATTATGTTCTCTTGTTTAGTGTCATTATAGCAACCTGATTTTATACTTATGTAATATGAATTTATCCGATAACTGTTCGGAATTCCAACCGGACATACTGCCTTTTCGCCAGTTTCATCACCTTATGTGAAAGTCAGTTACTCTGCAGCTGCAAACCTCTGCTTCAAAAGATCATCCCTCCACAATCAGATATTTTCCATCTGGAAGGGCAAATACTTCACTTGCTTCTTCTAATTCTTCATTACTCATGCCATCCACATCTGCACCCATTCCAGACAGATATTTTCGCACTTCGTCAATAGAATCTGCAACTACAGCCATGCAATCCTCCAGGAATTCCTCTGCTTCTTCGTAAGTTTCTGCAACCGGTTCATCAAAAAGCTGCTCCTGTTTTTCCAAAAATGTCTGAATACACTCCTCTGTATACATTTTTCCGACCTCCTGTTTTATAATAAAAGTTATAACTGTTTAGAGCATGCTGAATAATTATCAAAATTTTACTCTTCGCATTTTTCCTCATATAAATCAAGAATATCCTCTGGAGAATCCACAAGATAGTCCGCTCCATTTTTCAGCAGTTCTTCTTTTTCCCTGTATCCCCACAGAACACCTACCGTGTACATCCCGGCTGCTTTTCCAGTTTGCATGTCTGTTCCGGAGTCTCCCAGATACATACACTCTTCTGGCTTAATTCCAAACTGCTCCGCGATTTTAAGCGGACCATCCGGTGCTGGTTTCTTTCTTACAGAATCACTCTGTCCCATAACTGCATCAAAAATCTGAGACCCAAACATTCTTTCTACCACTTTCACGGCTGCTTCATGTGGTTTATTTGAGCACACCCCCAGCTTCACGCCTCTTTTTTTCAACTCTTTTAAGGTTTCCGGCATTCCCGGATAATGCTGTATTTTGTAAAATGGGTCTTTATCAAATTCTTTTCTATATAACGCTCTTGCTTCCTCATAGTGCAGCAATTCCGGATCTCCTGCATCGACCAGAAGTCTTTTCACCAGCATGTCAGCACCGTTTCCGCAATAATATCTGTAATTTTCTATAGGCATTGGTTTCAAACCGTATTTTCTTACAACTTCATTTCCTACAACAGCCATGGAATCCAATGTGTAGGCTAAAGTTCCGTCCAGATCAAAAATACATGCTTTTATCATTTTCTCATTCCCCTTATATTGATTTTCATTTTCTTAAGTTCATAAACCAGTCTTCCTACAGGAAGCCCAACCACATTATTGTAGTCTCCGCAGATTCCTTTTACGTAAATTCCAAATTTCCCCTGGATTCCATAGCTTCCTGCTTTATCCATAGGCTCCCCTGTTTTTATATATTCCAGAAGCTCTTCTCTTGAAACAGGATAAAATTCAACATCGGTCCTTTCACTGAAAGTATAAGGCTTCCAGATACCCTGTTCTTTTACAAGAAGGGTTACACCGGTATAGACCTGATGGGATTTCCCCTGAAGTTTTAACAATGTATCTAATGCATCTTCTTCATCTGACGGCTTTCCAAGAATCTTTCCTTCAAATGCAACTACGGTATCCGCACCAATGATCAGACAAGGTTCACTTTCATTTTCAAGTCTGTCTGCAACCGATATTGCTTTATCCTGCGAAAGCTTTTCCACCGTTTCCGCTGGATCTGTCAGGTTGGTTTTCTCTTCCCCATTGCTTACAACCACAGAAAAATCCACACCGGTTCTTGCAAGCAGTTCCTTTCTTCGTGGGGACCCCGAAGCCAAAACAATTTTCTCCATAATCTCTCCTTTTCTGTCTTAACAGTATAACCCTCCATTTATATGGGTGCAACGATTTTTTTCTTTTCTTTTTGCGTAAAAAGTATTACAATATAGACAACTCCATTAAGCTTTGTTTAGACAGATGGAAAATACCGAAAGGAGCAGACAATATGGCTAAGATTAACAAATATTGGGGAATGGTTGCACTCGGAGCAGCAACAGCAGCAGTAGCCGGTGCCGTAGCAGCAGCTTTTGCCAAAAGACATGCTTTGGAAGAGGCAGCTGACCTTGAAGATGATTTTGAAGATGAGCAGGAAGATGACGAGCAGCCTGAAGCAAAGGATGTCCACGAAGATTTCGTAACCTGGGAAGCTACTTCCGAAGATGAAAAAGATGATGAAACCGAAGGCTCTGAGGAGCCTGATTCACAAGAAAGTTCAGAGGATACAGAAGAGGATTCTGCTGAAAATGCAGAAGAGCAGGATAATACTATAGCCGATGCTCTTGAAAAAGCAGCGAAAGATGAAGATAAATTCGAGGAAGAACTTGCTGAAGCTGAGAAAGAGCAGGACGAAGAAGAAGCTTCTATCCACATTGATTAATTGCAGGTAAATTCATAATTATTCCACATTTTACAAATAGTGACAATCAGGCTTGCCACTTTCGTTGACAGTATTTAGATTTCACTTTGCAAGAAGAAGTTCCAACAGAATTTTCTATTGCAAAAACCCCCACGGCAATTTGAATATAATTTTCCGTGGGGGTTTCTTTTACGCTTTTGGAAGTTTAAATGAACTCTTAAGAGAAACAATACGGTTAAATACCGGTGCCCCTTCTTTGGAATCATGAATGTCTGCACAATAAAAGCCATTTCTTACAAACTGGTAACTATCCAGTCCTTTGGCTTTCAGAAGCTCTGGTTCAACATAAGCAGACATCTCTATAAGAGAATTCGGGTTCAGATTCAGTTCTCCTGTCTCTTTATCATAAACACCCTTTTCCTCATCTACGATATTCTCATAAAGACGTACCGGAACCTTACCTGCATTTGACGCTTCAACCCAGTGAATGGTTCCTTTTACTTTACGTCCGTCAGGTGCATTTCCGCCCTTTGTTTCTGGATCATAAGTACAATGTACAGCAGTAACTGTTCCATCATCCAATGCCTCGAAACCTGTGCATGTAACAAAATATGCATTCATAAGACGAACTTCCGTACCAAGGAAGAGTCGTTTGTATTTCTTTGGAGGATCGATCATAAAGTCTTCTCTTTCAATATAAAGTTCCTTTCCAAATGGAACCTTTCTGCTACCAAGGGCTTCATTTTCCATATTGTTCGGAGCATCCAGATATTCCACCTGTCCTTCCGGATAATTATCAATGATCAGTTTGATCGGATCAAGGACTGCCATATAGCGAGGAGCCTTTAATTTCAGATCCTCACGGATACAGTACTCGAGCATTGCATAGTCTACTGAACTGTCAGCTTTGGATACACCACAAAGTTCCACAAACTTCTGAATAGATTCAGGTGTGTAACCACGGCGACGTAAACCGGAAATAGATACCAGTCTGGGATCATCCCATCCGTCAACAATTCCATTCTCTACCAGCTTCTTAATATAACGCTTACCTGTTACTACATTCGTCAGATACAGCTTTGCAAACTCAATCTGCTTCGGAGGATGTGGATATTCCAGTTCTCTTACAACCCAGTCATATAATGGTCTGTGATCTTCGAATTCCAGAGTACAAATGGAATGTGTAATTCCCTCAATTGCATCCTCAATAGGATGAGCAAAATCATACATCGGGTAAATACACCAGGTATCTCCTGTTCTATGATGGCTTACATGAGCTACACGATAGATAACTGGATCTCGCATGTTCATGTTTGGAGAAGCCATGTCAATCTTTGCTCTCAGAACTTTCTCACCATCAGCATATTTGCCTTCTTTCATCTCTTCAAAAAGCTGAAGATTCTCTTCTACAGTTCTGTTGCGATACGGACTCTCTTTGCCAGGCTCCTTTAAAGTTCCACGATATTCTCTGATCTGATCCGCAGTTAAATCACAGACATATGCCTTACCTTTTTTAATCAGTTTTACTGCGGCTTCATACATCTGTCCGAAATAATCGGAAGCAAAGAACAGTCTGTCCTCCCAGTCAGCTCCCAGCCATTTTATATCGGCTTTAATGGACTCAACAAACTCAGATTTCTCCTTAGTCGGATTGGTATCATCAAAACGCATGTTGAATTTACCATTGTACTCTTTCGCCAGTCCGGCATTTAAAAGAATGGATTTGGCATGTCCTATATGAAGATAACCGTTTGGCTCTGGCGGAAAACGTGTATGAACGGTGTCATAAACTCCTTCTGCCAAGTCTTTATCAATGATATTCTCAATAAAATTTTTGGAAACCTTTTCGTTCTCCATGGTTCTTCCTCCTGATATCAACTCTTTTATAGCATAAATTCCAATATCTGTCAGAGCATGTAAAAAAATTTTCTTCAATATGTGTATCGGGAATAATTTCTCAAACATGTTCTGTTCTTTGATGATTTATCTTATCATAAATAGGTGCATTTTAAAAGTTTTTCTTAAAAAATTGTTGATTTTTATCCCTATCTATGAGAGTATATTAATTTATGCTACAAAAAAATCCCTGATATATAATCAGGGATTAAAAAGAGCTGATGACGGGAATCGAACCCGTGACCTCCGCCTTACCAAGGCGACGCTCTACCGACTGAGCCACATCAGCACTCTCATGTTCGGCATTTCTGCCGCTCACAGTTGATTATATTACCAGAAGGTTATCTTGTTGTCAACACTTATTTTCAAATTTTTTCAAAAAATATAAAATAATTAAAATTTTTTGCTGCAGCACCTGCCGCTGCAACCTGGCAGGTACTGCTATACTGCATTTTTCATTTTTCAGGAATAACAATATTCCGCACATAATCTGTATCTGTCAGTAAGCCATCTCCGCTTTTCTTGTTTGTAAAGGAAGCGGTCCCATTCTGATTTCCGGACAGATCAAACTGAACAGTATTTCCCTGTACAGTTCCATTTACTACCTGGTCAATTTTCTCCAGTTTATACCGCATAACTTTACTCTCCTGAACCTGGTATTTCCCTGCCGGAAGTGCGAATACAGCCCTTTTGCTTACATCTGCCCGGGTGTCTGTGTTTTCTTTTGTAAATTCCACAGTTTTAGAGTAAATACGTTCTTCTCCATCCAGATCTGTTCCTTTCACCGTGAATGTAAAGGCCGGATTTCCCTGTCCCCAGACAATTTCATCTCCATGAAGAATTTTGTTTATTGTAAGAGTCACCATCTTCACATCTGTCATCTGGAACTTCTGAACTCCAGATGTACTTTTTACCGTACAAATCACCGGTTTTCCTTTTTTGTAACCGGAAGGAGCTGTTATTTCTGTAAGTACATATTCTCCGGCTGGCAGTTTATTAATCCTATGAGCAGTTTTCCCGGACGTCCAGGTGTCGATCACTTTTCCGCTTTTATCCGTCAACTGCATAACAGCTCCTGCAACAGCTTCACCTGTCACCTTATCCGTCTTTAAAAATTCCGCTTTTATATAACGGTTTTCAATTACCATTGTATAACCTTGCTCATTCTTTACCAATCCATTTGCATCCACAGTAAATTTATAAACTGTGTTATCTAAAACATATCCGGCAGGTACTGCTGTCTCCTGTATACAATATGTTGCAGGTGACAGCCCTTCCAATTTTATTAATCCGTTTTTGTTTGTTGTGTATGTTGTTCCCGCCGAATCTGCATTTGCACTGCTTTCCCATAAACGGAATTTTACGCCTTCAATAGGAGGACGATTTCCTCCTGTTTCTTCCGTTTCTGTTACTTTTTTGATGTACAGATGCATTTTCTGATTTCTGACAAGGATCGCTTTTTCAGGCTCTGTTTTGCTTAAATTCGCCTCAAATACCTGCCGGCTGATTGCATATCCCTCCGGTGGTCTTACCTCACTTACCTTATATTTTCCAAGATAAATATCTTTTGAAATGGCTGTTCCATTTCTATCCGTTACTATAGTATCTGCTACAGTCCCAGCTCTCAGCAAAATATTTCCAGAAGCAGAACGGATGTCCTCCAAAGCTGTGATCTGAAATTTTCCATTCTGCAGTGCCTTTCCTGTCTCATCCACTTTTCTTATAGTAATATGACCTTTTGGAACTTTTTCCTTTACAATCACCCTGGTCTTTTCTGTATTTTTTGATGTGGAAGAAGGTTCTCCTCCGATCCAGTTAAAAGTACTTGTAGCAATATTGTATATATGGGCTTCCAGTACATCCGGATTTTGATTTGCTACATAGTACTGCTGTAAGTTACTGTTACTCTTCAATCCAACAGTAAGTAAAAGACGCACGGATTTTCCATAACAGCGCTCTGGCAATTCTGCCACAGAAGACAAGGTAATCGAATTTCCAGCAACATTCAGACTCCAATCTCCGCGTACACTGTCAGAAGCGCCAAATGAAGCTTCTACTGTCTGATCAAGATATATCTGAACCCCTTTCAGTTCAAAACAGTCTGCCAAAGTATCCTGGATTTTAAATTTGGAAATTTTCCATTCTCTTTTATTGGAAGGAATTTCCTGAACAATTTCAAACACACTTTCAAAATCTCTGCCAGTATACTCTGCAGTAACTATTCTCTGATTTTCCCTTAGAATCCATTTTTGAGGATTCTTTGGTTCGGTTCTGTTTACGCTTGCCCTATCTGCAACATTGTTCGAGGTAATTGTTACAGCCTGCGAGTCTCCTTTATGCTGTGTCGTAACAGTAAAATGATTGCTGGTCACATAAGAAGCTACAGTTCCGTTATAAGTACAGGAAATCTCTCCTGGTACCATTCTGGCGTTAAAAATCACATCATAGGATTTCCCATAAAATCCTCTGTCACCAAGAGCAGCTTCTGTTGCCTTTAAGGTAATGTTCTTTCCATTTACAGATATCTGGAACCGTCCATCCACTCTGTTCTGCCCGTTTTCATAAACCTCCGCTGTTGCAGCTGTCAATTCTGCTCCCGCAGGCAATGTATCTGCAATTTCCATTCTGGTCATATACCCGCCAAATTCATTATCCGGCACATTTATATTCAGTTTATATTTATACTCACTGTCCGGACCTGGAAGAAGAAGGTCTTCTCTCCATACCCCATCCTGCAAATTGGCAGTATACTTCTTTACAGAGGCATTCACTACTTTGTTTTTATATCTTGTACAATCTGTAGTCACTTCATCTGACCAGGAAGTTCCTGCGAGCCCATTTATATGCTGACAGGTAATCGAAGCCTTATTTTTTACCTCATAACGGTAACTGTCACCACTGTAAACCGGTGTTATTTCAGTAGGATCCATTCTCACTTTTATCTGAAACTCATATGTTTTTCCATAAAAGTCCGCCTGTGACAATGCTGCCTGTGTAGCCTGAAAATTTATCACATCCCCATCTGTAGAAATACTAAACCATGAGGTTACATCATTCTCTGAAGGCAGCATCTTTACAGCTGCGTAACCAGCGAAATCGACTCCTGCCGGCAGGGTATCACTGACTTCGCAAGAGCTGTAATAATACGCTGAATGCTCTTCCGGGATATCTGTCTGCAAGGTATAATAAAATTCCGAGGTACTGTCAGACAAGGTGTTTGACGTTCCCTGGGAAGCCAGTGTATTTCCAGTCTTTTTTACAAGGCCAGGATACTCTACCGGACCATAGCCTTTCGCATCCCAGTTAAGTCCGGCAGACGTTTTACAGGTTCCAGTCTGTACATCAGCAAATACACTTTTGATCCTGCTTGCTGTTTCAATAGAATAAGCTCCGCAACCAGGCCGCAAAATTGCCAGATAGAAGCCGGATGAATTGTCCAGCTCATAAACAACTGTATTTTGCGGAATCTCTCCGTCAACGGCAGGTGCCGGTGCGGTAAGAACTTCAAAGTTTTTGGAAAATAAAGTTTTCTTCACTACATTTACTACAGAATCAGTTGTCGCATACCGGTGTCCTATAGAACCATTCTGAAGATTGATTCCAAATCTCTGGTACAAATCAATATCCAGCCATCGAAAACGATAGTTGCCTGCAACCGGAATATCTGTACCGCTTTTTACAATATCAATTTTGATTTCCTGTGCAGAGAGCTCATCCTTAAAGCTGATCCACAATTCATTTGAATTGCTGACACCAAACATAGGATAAATTCCCGTTATTTTATTTCCCTTGTAATCGTAGGTATAATCCTGATAATTATTACAGGTAAGAAGAAGGTCTACCTTCGTATTTGCTTCTTTATTGTATCCTACATGTGTAACACGAAAACCAAATTTTCCTTTTGCATTGTTATTAAGTGGAACAAAATACGGTCCCTCTACCATTGCTCCCTGCTTCATTCCTGAAATAACGTCATTTCCTGCATTGTTCCATGAATAAACCTGGGTATCCGCATTCCAGCCAAGTCTTGTATATTTGCTGCTGAAAAGCGTACTTCCATTTGCAACAGCGGTAAAACCGCCCTTTCCTTCTCTTACAGGAGTTCCTTCCTGTGCATAATTTTCCGGAGCAACATATGCATCAATCAAGTCATCTGTGCTGCCATCTTCAAGCACTTCCAGACCATCTTGAAAAAACATGGAATCCTCTCCTGAAGTTTCCATTTCCTCCAAAGAAGACAAAAATTCTCCATCCTCATTTGCAATCAGTCCACTCTGAAAAAATTTCTCCTCTTCTGAAACATTCCTGTCAGCTTCTGTACTGTCTGTTTCTGTACTATCTGTTTCTGCCCCATCCATTTCATCATGAGCAGGATTTTCTTCACATTCAGCTTCTTCAGGCGCTGTATTGTCTTGCATTACTTCCTGCGCTTCCGTTTCAGTTGACACCTTCTCATCTTCCTGTGCCCTTACTGCCCAGCCAGGATAGGAGAACGCTACAGGCACAGCCAGAGCCGCGGCCAATATAGTTTTTTTCAGATTTCTTTTTCTCATCCCCTCGCCTCCTTCTGGTCAATATCAGCCTGTTTCAAATATTCCTGATAGATTTCTTTCATGGTTTTGCTTCCATCCTGTTCCTGAATAACGCTGGCAATCACAGGTACATCATAGCTTACACTTGCATCCAATTCCCCCTCTAAATAGGAAACAGCAGCAAGTTTTCGAAATAGCGGTGTAGTGGATTCTCCTGGGTTCAAAACACTTTTATAGCCGTAAATATATTTTTTGTTTCCTGAGGTTTTCTCCTGATAAAGAAGAATCCACTTCGTCTCGTCTGCCTGAAATGTAAACAATTCTCTGTTTTCTCTTATTGTTTTTCTGCCTGTACTGCCATCCAGAACAGCTATACTTCTCATAGGAACATTTACCTCCAGAAAAACATTTGCACTGTTTTCCCCTATATTTTTTACAACCGGATCTTTTTCCAGGATCTGACCGGGATAAACCTTTGACGCTTTTTGCGTATCCCAGTGGGCTTCTGTAAGCTGCGCCTTTACAGATCCTGCCGTAAAAACATTCTTTACTTCGCCGGCGGATTTGCTTAAATACGCAGCTGTTCCCCCGGCAAAAGACATAGTTCCGACAAGCAGCCCCATAACTGCCAAAAAGCTTCTTTTTTTCCTCAACTTATTTCACTCTCCTTTTTGTCTGCCCTTCAAAAATTTCTGTTGCCAGATAAATTACAAACAGGAAAAAGACTGCCGCAATTTTACCCGTTCTGCTTCCTGTAAAGTTCAGCACATATCCGGCAAAAGGGATGCAAAATACAACCGTGCCCTGCAGATTTTCCCACTTTACCGGTTTTGTATCCTGATATTGATTGGAATCCCCTTTTGTTACAAAAAAATGCTTTTCCTTATTGTTTTCAGCTACCCGGTGTGTAATCATTGTTCTCCCTTGTTCTGTGGTAAATGTAATGATCTCCCCTTTTTCTACTTTTTCCGGCTCCTTTTCCTTCACATATATGGCACTTCCAACTGGCAAATCAGGGCTCATGCTTCCAGACATTACGCTGTAACATTTCATGCCATATATCTGGGGAAACGAAAGTCCGACTAACAAAATGACAAAAATCACCCATATGATTTTCAACAGACCTTTTCCCCAGATTTTTAATCTCATCTGTCTTTTTCCTTTCTGTACAGTTTTCTTGCAGTTACTGCAAGAACCACCGCAGCTGCAAATAGCGCAAACCATCTTGCCAGCAGATTTGTGTTATCTCCGGTTTTAGGACTTGCAGACGCAGTTGCATACACTTTTTCTCCTGCTGCTCCATTTAAGCTTTCCCCTCCACCGTTGTATCCACTTCCACCACTGTTTCCGTTTTCGCCATACTTTCCATTTCCGCTTTTATTTCCACTTCCGCCGTTATTTCCGTTATTTCCGTCATCTCCATTGTTCTCATCGTCATTGTGCCCCCGGTCACCATTTCCATTTTGACCGGAAGATGAATCCGAAGAGGCCTGACTCGCAGAAAATACCCATTTCACTTTTCCCAACAGTTCCTGATATTCATTATCCATCTCTTCACTTAAAGACAATTTTACAATCAGATTTTTTCCTGCTCCTGGTTTAAACTCACCAAGGGAAATGTCTTTTTTCATGCTCCAGCCTTTTTTCGTCAGATTTCCATCTACAGTTCCATGATAAAGAACTTTATTGTTCTCCAGAATTTCAATCTTTGCATAACTGGTAAGAAGCTTCCGTATCAGCTCCAGATTCTTTTTGCTGTACTTGTTCTGTTTGGCAGCTTCCGCCCGAAGGCTCATCTTAATGTTTAAATCCGAGTTATTAGCAAGCCTTATTGTCTGGCTTCTTGTACATCCAGGCTGCAGGTTCTTAAAATTTGCAAACAGATCTGTTTTCTCGCCGCCAATGATCAGCTTATGATTTTTGTCAAAAATCACACTGGTAACAACTTCGCAAGTACATGGCTGATAGGTAATTCCAAGATCCTTCTCATTTTTTCCCCATATTGCTTTCATTTCGCCGCTCTCTGCCTGTATACTCTCCAGATTTACAATAATTCTTGCCTCTTTGTTCTTATAACGGTTGTCTGCTTTTTCAGAGAGATAGTAGCTGTCCATCAGAGGCTTTTTCGTGGTTTTTCCTGCCGGCAATACATCCTTATAGTACCAGTAGCCGTCCTCACACAGCTTCCAGAGATCGGTGTTGTAATGAATTTCGATCATCTCAGGATCCAGTTCCCGATTTTCCAGAAACTGACCGGTTTCACTGATACTCCCAAACACTCTTCCAATTTTTATCCGGACAAAGGAATCCACAGTTCCTTCATTTTTTATATTTACCTCTTTCACCACTTTCTGTCCCGGATCTACATGATCTGGCCTTACATAATTTTCCTGTATGGAATTTTTGTAAGAGGACATGGACAGCAGATTTACTGCATATTCAGATACATTCCAGGCAGCCAGCGCAGTACCGCATGCAAGCAGCAGTACTGCCACCACAGTTATGCAGATACTTGTGCACTTATGCTTCTTCATGGTATCTCTTCCTTTCTGATCAGTTCTCACTGCCGCGGTTTATTTCCTGCAAGGTTCCTCCTTTAATTTCTTCATCCAACATGCGGTAAGCTTCTGACTGGGTAGCAAATCCTTTGCTCTGAATTGCCTGTGCTGTTACTTTCAGCTGATAATTTCCAACTTTCTGCATCTGTGTCTGGTTCCAGTCTGTAGGAATCGCAATATTGGTAAACAGGGTAGACTCCTCTCCAATATTTAAAATTCCATCCCCTTTTGCTCCCATATAATTGAAAACAAGTTTTGAAGCAGTGGAGCGTGCCGTG